>Ga0247782_1000546_pt1 | contig 17766 bp, 8 predicted proteins | sample UWRJL019104C5_FD_179928 | JGI IMG/M metagenome (GOLD analysis project Ga0247782, IMG submission 179928) | Plant litter microbial communities from Arlington Agricultural Research Station in Wisconsin, United States - UWRJ-L019-104C-5 | ecosystem: Environmental > Terrestrial > Plant litter >...
GGGGGGGATATTTGTTGTCGATTCGAACCTCAGCTTGGGATAAGGCCTGTGTTGCGGGAAAGATGTGAGCATTGTGTCGCTTCAGCGTCGAGAGGATCTTCTCATGTGATGTTTGATAGCAGTCTCCCCCCAGCCGCTCAAGGTCCTCTTTCAAAGACTGTGCCGCTTCCAGTAATCTGTTTGCATGATGTAGAACAGCATGGTAGACCGAATTAGAAGGTTCCGCGGTCGCGAATTCCTCAAAAGAGCGCTTAGACATTGCTGCTCTGGTGCATCATAACCTGGGAATAAGAGATAGGGCTGTGGTCATACAATCGGTTTCACTTTGAAAAGCTTAGATGAACGCGGATTCAGTGTTGCCAAAGTTGAGCTGTGTTGATACAAATGTTTCGGGACCAGTGTCCGGCACTGTACGTAATACTAGTGGTTCAGCTGATAGCTACATATACTGGTGTACTGCCGTACTAGGTACCCATGTGCATAGTAATGTACATGTATGGCTGTAAGGGCATCTGGTGGGTGTGGAGTGGATTTAGCTAGATTTAAACTAACGCCAAGCACGGACCATTAGTGGGTCCCCTTTTTCTCAACATCCCCCATTTGCTTTGAGCCCGCGATCTGACGGTCGAACAAGGCATCAAGCGCATCTATAATCATCGACCTCCCCGGCAGCCAATTCAAGATGACCGCCGTTCCTCGGGCACGGCTGCTCGACCTTTTAAAGGTAGTCCACACCTCCGGTCCGGTAACAGGGCGGATTTTATTGACAACCACCCCGATTAGGTCCAGTGTCAAATCTTCTCGACCACCTTTAACCCTGACGGTGTACGGATGGGAAACAAGATTCTTCGACAAAGACTCCGCGGTCCGACCCTAGTAAAATACTATCCGCCACCAGGCCCTACGATCAACACTCTAGCGAAGGAGTTCAAGAAATTAGGACTTGAGAGCGACAATGAGGCGGAGAATTGGCGTCTAACGCTACAAGCAGCGTAAGGTCTTCCCTGGCCGTACGTATAGTAAGGTGCTAACATCCTCGGTAGTCGCAGGGCACGTGGAAAGGGCCCACCGAAGAAGAAGCGCACAGCCCCAGGTATGATTGCGATCGTGGTTCTCGTGGTTTTGTCGGACCTGTCAAGACGTCGTTTACTGACTCCCGCAGAAACTTTTAAGAAATAATGCAGTTATAACGACTACTTTACTTGTATCCATATGTATAACACTTATGATATCTACGGCATAAAGATATTTAAATAGGAGGGGACTTCTGTGGAAATACAAACTGCTGGAACCCGACAATACACCCAATCATCGAAATCCCCTCGCTCGACCGCGCATCGCAACTGACCACACGACTCTTACCTGACCGTGTACACCACATGCTGCACATCATACACCTGAGCCCTCCTTGACTATCCCATACTGGGTATACTAATGGAGGATAGCTAACTGTAGATACGCCAAGTGTGATGGGATTTGGTTCTACGCATAATCCGTGGTATATCGTTTTCCTGTGTAACTATGTCCCTTAGTTACGCGTTATATGAATCCGAGGAGACTAAACAATTATACTAAGTAGTGATATGTTACAGATTTTCCGACTCCTTGGGCTTTTGTCGTTCGTAGCTGATGCGGTGTGGAATGTTGATTCTATAAATGTTTATATACGTGCAGAGAGCCAGGAGACGCGATATATTTCGCCATTCTAAACATAAAGAGCACAGATGTCCTGAAATAATTCAACTTCCACTATCCGTCTTGTAGCTCTGTCATCACTGCTCAGAAGCCAAAACTCAGCTATCCAAATTGGGATCCAACAGATACGGCCAAGGGACTTATAACCAGTGTTCCGCGTTATGTCCGTTTAGATTGGCCCAGCCTGCTACCATGGTTTTATCAATGACTCTCCGATACCAAGGTTGTGTTGACAATACTAAGCGTGCGTTATCTGCTTCAGATTCACCATTATGCCCTGGTTATCCCATGATACCTCAGCCAGATGCTCTGCCCACTCGGTATCCCGGGGTACAGTTACATACTCAGTCGTGGTGTCAACAATGCGCCTCCTTCCCTTCAGAGCATCTTGGAACTTGAAACCTAAGGTACATATATATATGCATATCCCAGGCTCAGAGAGCATTAAAGAAGAGATACATAGAGGTAGGGTACATCAAGATATATCTATCTCGACACGACTCTTACTGCCTAAAAGGCCTTGGCCCAAGTAGGTAGGCACATAGGCACCCACCAAAGTCTTTACCTCCTGTAATATCGCACTTTCCCATCCTACCTACGTCGTGCACCGTAGGTTCTGGGGGGGTATGGTTGAAAGCGCCTACCTGTCCAGCTATCTACTTTTCCATCGCACCTACATATAGAGAGATACATGTAGTCAAGTTAGTACCTACCTACACTCCTTAGTCCACTACCTAGCAGGTATACCAGTAATGTGCTTATTATCCTCTACCAAAGACAGGTACTCCATTAATATCAACTAGTACTCACTTCAGTCTGAAGGTTCCATCTTCTCAAACATTTATTGTCAACACATTTGGTACCTAAACTACCATTGTTTAGGTAAATACAGTGAGATAGATGGGGTCCCTTCCCTCAATTCAAGTACCTACTTCCAGTACCCTCTTCTACACCACGCACTTCACCTTCCCATTACAATACATCTCTCTATCTCCCGTCTCCTACCTCCTACATCCTACCTCCCACCTCCCACCTCCCCGTTATACCTGTATTCTGTTCTCAATTCCAAATATACCATCCTGAGACGGAACAAAGATAAAAGAATCACCGACCTTTCAGCCTATGGGGTTAGGGACCTCTCTGGATGGCTTCAAGTCTTCTGTTCTCTTCTGACATTGACGTTCTAGGTCTGCAGGTCATCTGAAGAATCGCGAATCTAGCAGGCGCCGGATACGTCCGCCACATATGCAGTGGAATTTACCTGTGTAGTTTCTGACTTCTCGGGCGTAATAGCTGCTACTGCCTTTTCTGGCCCGTATAGTCAATTTCCTTGACTGAGTAACTACCAGCTTGGCCCATCTTTAGGACGTAGACGTGTAATCAGACGCACGTACTACCTACATGTACTTACTACCTGCCTTACCCCGAGCTATCTTTCCTGACGCCTTCTCTCATTCGACTTCTTCTCGTAGTCCTCAGAGCTGGTTTCCTTGCATCTGCCGAGTTTTGACTTCGAGTCTGTGGGATTGCACCCTCTCATTGTTCTGAGCATTGTCTGTGGTGTTACCTCATCTTTCGTCCTTTCAAACTCATCCCATCTTGCATCACATTCATTCGACAACCCTTTGCCACCGTCTCTGGTGTCTTTTCATTCGCCATACCATCTATTCTTTGCTATTCGCGACATTCTCGAGATTTCTGCCGTCTCTCATTTTGTTTGAGAAATCAGAACCTCAGTTGGAACCCACCCCCCACTGCGGCTTCGTAATTTCCTTTTCTGCCTCGACAACACCGAAAGTGAGCTGGGTCGAGCCAAGAACCTATCATGTCGGCGGCTCATTCAACCGGGTCACCCGGTCTTGACCGCACTCCATCACTTAAGAAACGCCAAATGGACGAGAATACCAAGGTGGGCAAGGACGATTTCTCCGTTGCCGCCGTGGGTGATCAACTCAAGTCACTCCTCGTTTTTGTAAGTACAACTCTGCCTACCTCCTGCATATGTACCATAGATGCACCCAATCCTTCTTATCTATCACTGTAACGTGGAGTGAAATTTTCTTCACCACACTTATGTCGATTCCAGGCTATGTCCCTCACGTATCTACTATTATTCGTACCCACAATCTTTTTGCTTCATTTCGTGCTTGACAGCTTACACCATCTTTTTAGGAGCCGGATAGCCAAAACTTGCAGAAGCGATCCGCCGGCGCCCTCGCGACTTCCTCACTTGTCAATCAGAGCTGTCCTGAGGTCAGTCCTGACCAGTTAACACAGATGACTAACTTGCTCGAACTAATAGCTCTGGGACAGAGGACCAAGCTGAGCCACGAAAGCCATCGTCCTCCTGAGCACGCCGACACAATCCAGGCGGACCATACCCTGTCCAATTTGGCCCAACACTCCTCAAGTCTCCCTCCCATTGGAAGGGAGGTCAACTACCCCGCCGATTCGACTAATGGATGTAATATGGAGCAGACCACGTCCAGCAGCTCGGTACCGATTACTCCTGCAACTGAAAGCTACGGAAGCACAGCTCCCGTAACTCGACCCGCCAGTGCTTCGATGGACGAGTCTAATGATAGTGAGGAGGAGTTAATGCGTCTCAAGTTCGAACTTGCCCAAGCTCGGGACAAGATATATCTCCTTGATCAACAACTTGCTTCGACCCGCCAAGTTCGGCAGGGCCTAGACCAGCCGACCAGTACCTCTCCCGTTGAAGGCCACCCTGTGCCTATGGTGGCTCGCGGCCCCGGTGTCCCGCCCCCGAACCCTAGCGCACCTTTCATGGGCAGAGAAGGCGGTCACTCTTGGCCTGGCTATGATGATTCGCGCTCGGATACCAGCGACGCTGTGTCTGCTGCCGGTTTCAATCGTCCTCGCAATATTTGGGGAAATATGAAACAAACCCCGGGCGGCATGCCCCCTCCCGAAATGCCACAGTCAGGACCATGGATTGGACGAGCCGCCAGTCACAGCTGCGTCGAGTCTGGCGTGTCCTACGACCCTTCCGCCGCCGGTAGCTTTCGGCCTGAGAGATTGACGCCGGACTTTGATTTGACCACAAAGCCTCCTGGAACTAGGCGGGGAAATCGATTCGACCCTCGTTTCAGTGGGCAGAACTATGGCGGCCAAGCGGGTTACTGCGGGTACAATTACCCTCAAGGACAGTACGAGCCGGGCCCGATTTCATCCGGTGGCTCGCAGAACGGCATGGGAGCTACTGTGTACTCAAACTATCAACCTACCCCGGTCGGTACTTCTCTGTCTCCTCTAGCAAGCGAATTCACCTCCATGACTAACGCTGCCGGACCGTGGAAGTCTGAGGTAAGGTATTCCTCTTTTATTCATATACGGAATTGAACTAACTCAGCGCTATAAAGCCCGTCTCGACTGAGGGACAGACATACTTACCTACAACCGAGCCGTTGAACTATCGCCGACTTCTCGACCGCAATGTAAACTGCAATTGGAAGTATATTGTCGACAAAATCGTGTGTAGCAACGATCAGCAGGCCTCCATCTTCCTGCAACAAAAACTCAAAGTCGGAACTCCGGACCAGAAGTATGACATTGTCGAGGCCATCGTTGCCCAAGCCTACCCTTTAATGGTCAATCGATTCGGCAATTTCTTGGTGCAGCGCTGTTTCGAGCATGGTACCCCAGAGCAAGTGATCAAGATTGCGGAGGCCATCAGAGGCTGTACTCTCACCTTGTCGATGGATCCGTTCGGATGCCATGTTGTACAGAAGGCCTTTGACTCGGTTCCAGAGGATTACAAAGCAATCATGGTTCACGAACTCCTGCGTCGTATCCCTGAGACTGTCATTCATCGATATGCCTGTCACGTGTGGCAGAAACTCTTCGAGCTCCGATGGACAGAGTCTCCCCCCCAAATTATGAAGTACGTGAACGAAGCCCTGCGTGGTATGTGGCACGAAGTTGCTTTGGGCGAGACAGGCAGTCTTGTTGTCCAGAACATTTTCGAGAATTGCCTCGAGGAAGACAAGGTATGATATTCACCACTGTTCTATAGTTTGATGGAGATATCGCCATACTAATGCCAATACAGAGACCATGTATCGAAGAAGTACTTAGCAATATTGACATCGTTGCTCATGGCCAGTTCGGTAACTGGTGCATTCAGCATATCTGTGAACATGGCGCCCCCGCCGATCGAAGCCGCGCTATCGACCATGTGATCCGATATGCCGCTAAATACAGCATGGATCAGTACGCTTCCAAGGTGGTTGAGAAGTGCCTCAAGATTGGGGGCGCGGAATTCTTGGCCCGCTATCTCGACAGAGTATGCGAAGGTCGTATCGACCGCCCTCGCATTCCGTTGATTGACATTGCAAGCGACCAGTACGGTAACTACCTGATCCAGTGGATCCTACAGCACGCCAATCCCCAGCACAAGGAGATCGTCGCTGCCCATATCCGGAAGCACATGGTGTCACTTCGGGGGTCTAAGTTTGGTAGCCGGGTCGGCATGCTGTGCACCAATCCTGCCGTCGCCACGCGGCCTGGACCTGGTGTTGGACCTGGTGTCAGCCGCATGCCTCCTGGACCTCGCTATGGTGGCCGTGCGTACCAATAGTTGCACGTTCCCCAAAATGCCGTCACTCTCCGACTGATGTCACGATACCGTATCCCAGCGGGCTACTCAGTTATCATCTGCCGGTCGAGGCGGATTTGCACCATTGCTGACTGGTGTCTCTTCGTTTTTTCTGTTGTCTCTAGTAAAATTTCTTGTTTTTACTGCTCGGCTTCCGAACTAGCAAAACCTCGACAGATTTCAGCTCGATTGTTGTTGGGAGCAGTAATCATATGACAATCGCACAGAAGCATCATCTGGAGCAGACAATTTACAAATCATACGTCTACGACATCCTACGCCCGGCGGGCTACTGCCTTGCCCGGGTGCTTTGGACACATCATGGTTACAGATTTTGCGATATGACGTCGACTGTTGGGACTACAACCGCCGTCCTACCCTGCATCTTCTACCGGAGAGCGCCTGGGTAGGTAGTGGTAGGTTGGGTTTCCGTTCCTTCAAATTGTTATACGGCATAATCATGACGTATTGTCTCATATAGTTGCGTGGATGGTTTCCTTGATCTCAACCGCGTAGACATTCTGCAAAGAATAAGATACTCCCTGTGTTGGTCATTGGAGAATTCAGGTCGCAGTTTTCGAGTGGTATTACATAAAGAAAAATTCGGTGAGTTGAGAAAGGGATAGTAAGTAGGCCTAGACATAAGTAGTGGAGGAGGGCGTTTCCTTCGATGCTCTTTTATTTTGTGCTATCAAGGTAGTGTTACATAGGCTTCTAGTTTGTACTAAGCAAAAGTTTCCTTACACGACAGCATGCGCTTGTGAGTCTTTGCTTTGTCTACGCCTTCTTGTAGTCTATTCACCTCACATTTCATTTTACATTTTTGAGACTGCTTACACCATAATCAAAACTTTACTATCTTCTGTATTCTGCTTCCATTTCTGTTATGTGTTTTCTTGCCTTGCGACAGGAAATTAACAGGCTATTGCGATATATGTACATTTGACTACTACGCATGGACTTCCATGTAATAATGTAGTGATACACCCAACTCAACTCAACTCAACTCGACCTGACTTGGAACTCTCACTTTCGGCTCAGCAACTTAGTAGCGGAACAAAGGGAAAGGCAAGAGAATGCAAAACAAAAGGGTTGAACTCAAATAAAAGCATCTCTACCCTTTCCTTTTCTCATCCTCCAGTTGGTATAATGTATCATATGATGTTGGGGTTTCGTCTTCTTCAACTCCATTCCCGACCCGAACTAAGCAGGCCGTGGCAACGTCACCCCTCTTGGAATCTATAATGGCCATTTTTCATCTTCTCTTCCGGTTTATTATTGACTCTTTGAGTTTGGTTTTTGCCTTCTTTTCATTTATGCGCCGTACGCTACCTGTCCCATTGGCTTGTCTTCGCCCATGCCGGGAGCCATGAAATTTGTATCGGGATTACCGGTCGCCTTAGCGGCTGAGCAACGTGCCATCGTCGGTGAGCTATATGAGTTTTGTCGAGTTAACAGTGGCTTCTACCACAAAACGCATTGGTTAATGGATGGGACGTGGACTTACCTCCTGGAGATGACGTCTGTGAAGTAAAAGTCTCGAATGACTTTCTTAAGGGGTTCGCCGGTGGGCTTTGAGCCCTTGTTCTGGTCTACCAGCTGCACCTTGCTCAGTTGTTGAAGCGATGTGGGCTCAACAACATCGTAAGCGGCGAGAGCGGGGCTGATTTCAGCCATCCTATCCCGTACCATAGCAATATCATCGTATGGCAGAGCGGCGCCAAGGAATTCACTGGCAGCACGGATGATCTTCCAGTCCGTGCGAGCGGCGCCGGGCAACGAGGTGGCAGCGCGGGTCATCTGTACACGTCCTTCAGTGTTGACGTACGTACCGGCCTTCTCTGTGTAGGCAGCACCGGGGAGAACGATGTCTGCGATCTGGGCACCCCGGTCGCCGTGGTGACCCTGGTAGACAACGAAGGCATCCTTGGGGATGTCAGCCTCGTCAAACTCGTCGGCGCCGAGAAGCCAGATGAACTTAGGCTTGGTCTCGGCGACGGCAGGCGATGGCGTCGTGAAGCCAACCTCGAAAGCACCAGCCCTTGAAGCTGCGCGTTGCAGGATGTTGAAGCCATTATGCTCCCCAGTCACGAAGTTGGCAGCATTCTTGTCCACGAATGCACCGATCAGCTCGTAGAAAGCCTTAGCATCAGGGTGATCAGTGACACCGGAGCCGACGACGATCATGGGCTTCTTAGCGGCCTGCAGCTTCTTTCCGAAGGGGCCAGCTAGGGCCTTCTTCAACGCGGCAAAGTCGGTACCGAGATGCTCGAACTCAAAGGTTGAGTTCCATGTTTCACCAACCACACCGATCTCCAGGTCTGACCGTAGCCACTGCTTGCGAATGCGAGCATTCAGGACAGCGGCCTCGTGCCTCGGGTTGGTGCCCACGAGAAGTAGGCAGTCCACATCTTCTACAGCCCAGATGGTCGAGTTGAATAGGTAGTTGGAACGAACATCAATACCATGAGCAATAGGCTTGCTCCCAGAAGGCATGTCAAGGGCTAGGTTATCGTGGCCCAGCTTGTTGGCCAAGTCCTTCATAACCACCAACGACTCGACCTCCGTCAACTCACCAGCAATGGCCTTGAACTCGTTGGCCTTGGGGGCCAAATGTTGGTAGGCGGCGCCAATCTCTGTCAGGGCTTGCTCCCATGTGGCGGGCTCGAACTTACCTTCTCTTCGAACGAGAGGCATAGTGAGACGCTGTGTCTTCAGACCATCGCAAGCAAAACGGGTTTTGTCGTTGATCCACTCCTCATTGACGTCGTCGTTCAGTCGGGGTTGGATGCGCATGACCTCGAGGCCACGGCTGTCAACACGAATCGCTGATCCCAGTCCGTCTAGCACATCGATAGACTCGGTCTTCTTCAGCTCCCAGGGACGAGCTCGGAAAGCGTATGGCTTCGAAGTAAGAGCACCGACGGGGCAGAGATCGATGACGTTTCCTGATAGTTCGGAATCGAGGTTCTGCTCGAGGTAAGTACCGATCTGGATATCGTTGCCACGGCCGAATGACCCCATCTCAGGAGCGCCAGCCACGTCATTGGCAAATCGGATACACCTTGTGCAGTGAATACATCGATTCATCGAGGTTTTGATCAGGGGACCGATGTTCTTGTCCTCAACGGCTCGCTTGCCTCCAACTTCGTGGAAACGACCTCTGTCGCCACCATAGCGCATAGACTGGTCTTGAAGATCACACTCGCCACCTTGGTCACAGATAGGGCAGTCTAGAGGGTGGTTTGCCAGCAAGAACTCCATAACGCCTTCCCTTGCCTTGTGGGTGAGTGGTGAGTTTGTTTTGACGACCATTCCGGGCTGTACAGGCCAGGCGCAAGAGGCCACTGGCTTGGGGGCGCGTTCGACTTCGACGAGGCACATACGGCAGTTACCGGCGATCATTAACTTTCTGCGTGGTATTGTCAGCAAAACAACAGGCCCTGTCGGAGACGCGGTGGTTTTCGTACTCATGGTAACAGTATCTAAAGACCATCACGTTAGCCGATAACATCAATCGAGACGGTGACGACTTCTGCAGAAGCGTGCTAACCTCGGAATTGTAACGCCTGCTTTCTCGCAAGCTTGGATTAATGCCGACCCGGCTGTCGCAAAGTTAGCTGGCTAGATCTTTGATATCCCCTGGAGCTGAATAGGCCTCATTCACGACTGCATACCTTCTATCGACACTTTCTTTCCATCTACAGACAAAAACGAATTAGCAAGGAGCCCTAACGGCAGGGATTACTCGCAGAGATCATATGACAGACCAATTGTGAGCTCGACCTCGGCCGGGCGTTGAGACGTGGCGGAAAAAGCTCTCGAAGCTTTGGCGGAAACCTGCCGGGGCGTCCGCCAAGCCGAACGAGCCAGAGTCTGTCGAAGCATCGTGTCGTCCCGACGGAATATGAGGTAGAAGGGAAGAGAGCGGCGAACAGAGAGAAGGCGGGAGGGCGCGAAGGGCGGGTGGCGGTCAATTGAATGAACCGATTCGAAAGCGTTGACGTCTCTTTTTCTAGACTTTAGTCGTCGAATCGGCTCTCCGTTGAGGATTACAGAGCACGCACTGACCATTGGTTGGTTTGATTGGTTTAGTGGCTCAAGGGAAGCAATGCGCTAATCACTTAAACAGGCGATTATTTCAAGAGCCTGGCCATTGGCCACTGGCCTCTTTATGACCCACCTTTATTATCTTGGTAGCAGGATTCCCCAACAGAATTTATGTATTTGCGAAGTATGCTTAGGTAATATGCAATCATCCAAGTAGGTAGGTATTTCTGTACCTGCCCCAGAGTATTTAAAACTGCATTAGCTTTCTGTCGCTTGCCTAATTTTTCCTTCTTTCCTTCCCATAACAAAATTGTACCATGGGCACATTTTATTGTAGGTGAGCTTGGACAAGACAACCTGGTTTCGCCAGGACTCTTGTTGCAATCGAGTCTTCCTCTATCTTGTGCTCTAGAGAAACAGCTATAAACGCCGATTATGGAAGCACGTGAAGAGCTTTTCATGGTTTTGATGATCTCTGCCTCTTACCGCCGGTCGTAACATTTCTTTTTCTTGCCTGTGCGCTTCATGGTAATATCTTCACGCACTATTTGTGAAGATCTTGAGCCGTGTTCGAGGTCGCCTACAGTATACAGCTCTATTTAAGGTTGAATTATATGCTCTGGCATTTCTAAAGACGTTACCTCAAACCCAGTATCGTATACCAAATGTTAGTCGTCATGATCACCCGTAAAGCTGTCTTTCCAACCGTCTAGATCGCAACTTCGTAAATTGATGCTACACCGGACATGTGGCTGGGCTGTAGTTTCGGTGTCGTTCTGGCCTTCCCTTGTCCCAGGCTGCTTCATGCATCTCGTTCGCTTGATGGGAGGCTGGTTGAGCTGCGAGGTAGGTTGTTATGGACATGAGGGTCCTAGCGACACGTAAACACGGCGTTCTAAAGCGATCCGAGTATCGTGAGGCCCTTTGCTTTGCTGTACGGTTAACTCGTCTGGAAACACTTCAACTTAATTCATTGGGCATAGGTAACCATTCTGCCAAACCGGATGTGCACTCTGTTCCTCTCCGGTGTTCTCTACAATATGTACAACCAGTATGCCGTTATATGATTCGAAATTGGCTCTAGGACCCAATTATCCCACACAATACGTTTTAGCACAGCATCAACATCAATAACTTCGCCCGGTTAGCTCAACCGGTAGAGCGTGAGACTCCATTTCCTCGGCGAAGAATAAATAAACACATCACCTACTACTGTGTCGAACCAGCCGCGGCTGAAACTTTGAAGGGTGGTGGGAGCTTGGGCCATCCATTCATCTTACATCTGTGCTGTACAGACTACATACTGTAAGCCCACGAATCGGATGAAGGCAGAATTAGATAAGAGTAAGAAGGCAAGGCAAACAACAACAAATCCTCATTTACATAGCGAACTGATGAACAAGGCACACTAACTCCATTGGGTTCAAGGATAGTCGTTTTGATCTGCCGCAGCCTCACCTACATACTTGACACATCCCTACGTTTCTGGCTATGAGCCTTCCGACTGATTCATTACAAGGCGCGTACGTAAACGAACGAGACGTGGACTTAGGCACTTCTATCCTGACGCTCTGTATGGCCAAGAAAGAAGTATGAAACTAATTTTGATTCATACTTCCCATTTGTCCTATACTAGAGACGGCCATGGTGCATTGTGGCATGATTAGTCGCTTTCGCGGAGCACATACCAACAAAATGTCTATGAGACTACGCCTTCCTATCATGATCTCCAGCCATAAGGCTTCCAAACAACAAACACAGAAGGCGGTTACGCAAACTTGTAAGTGCCAATTTCATCAGTGGCGAACACGCCAGCATGGCTCTAGCAACAGTTGTATTTCTCTGTGGCTCTTTCTCCTATGAGCTTTTGCCGGGGCTTGAAATGATTTATAAGGACTAAAGTGTGTGAAGTCGGCTCATCTTACCAAGAGAAGAGACCAAGTCAACAGACCTGCACCACAATCAATAATACGAACAAATAATCAAGCCGATATGTTTATGCTAAACTTCACCCTAGAGGTCAAGTTGAAACCGCGGATGTGACCTAATACGTTCCCCATGCTTCATAAGCAACCAGGTCAACGGCACCGTAGCAAGGGCAACGAATCCCAGTAGACTATTTCCCCATCCCAGACCCAATTTATCATAAAGCGGCTGACCCGCCAAAGGCAAAACAACACCAAAGACCGATCTGATGACCGTGTTAGCCCCAATAGCACTAGCAGCGTAGATAGTGAAAGCATCGATGAGGTACGACTGCACGGGTATCCAGACAAGATTCACACCGATGCCAATGAAGGTCGTGCCTATGATAGGGACTATCCAATGAATCTTGTACTGCGCCGTCCACCCATACCAGAACAGGCCCACGGGGACGAAAAGCACACCAAAGATGAGCGGCGCCAGTCGGCTTTCGGGTTTAATCTTCAGCTTGCCGTCCTCGTCGGCCTGGGCTTGTTTCTTAGCAATATAGTCGGACGTCATACTCAGGAAGAAAAGACTCGTCAGGAAGCCGACGCCGAGACCGAGATACGCGAGCCCGGCCGCGCCCGCGCGGAACTGATACTGCTCTTCGAAGACGAAGGTAAAGGTCGTGAAGAGGAGGTACAGATACCCGTATGTCATGCCCAGCTGCAGCGATAGGATGAGGACGATGGGGGATTTCATCATCTTTAAGGGACGGACTATAGATTTTAAGAGTAGCCCCTTTTTCGTGAGCCGCGTAGAGCCCGCCGCGATGTACGTGACACTCCCGCTTGTGTCTTGGCGTTGAAGACGGGATGCTTTTCTTGCGAGCAGGACTGGGTGATACGTCTCTGGGACTAGCAAGTTGAGGAGGGAGAGTACGCCGCCCTGGGGAGTGTTAGACAATCGTCAACGTTGGTAAAAGATAGTCACAGTCGGGAGAAGAAAGGACGAAGATATACGAACCAAGATCGCTAGAACCCAGAATAACCAGCGCCATCCGACATCCTGAGCAATGTAACCCCCAGCAACCGGTCCAATAACAGGGCCCTGACGATGAAGTCAGTCTTCACTCGAATTCGGTCGCAAACGCACACAAGTAATCACCCTTCTCTCCTCCCTTTAAAACACTGCTGTCACAAAGCCATCCCTCCTTGTAAATTGGTATAAATAAAAGTAAACTCAAGAACAGAAAAACTTACAAGCAAAGGCCCCAGCTGCCACCCGCTCAACGCTCTACCCCTTTTCTCAGGGGGCATGAGATCGCCAATGATGCCCCCTCCTAGAACAAGAGGTACAACACCCGCCAGGCCCTGCAGGATCCTAAAGACTACAAAGACCTTAACGGTCGGGGCTAGGGCACAGACAACTGTGAAGACGAGAAAGAGGGCGTTGGAAGTCCACATGATGGCATTGCGCCCGTACAACTCGCTCAGAGGCGCGAACACGAGCGGGCCTACCGCGAAGGCTACTACGTAGGCCGATACCGCGAAGCTGGCTAAAGCCGTGTTGATGTTTTCTCCTCCCCCTCCTCCTCCTGCGTCGTTAATGTCACTACTACTGGAGGAGTGGGAGGAGTGGGAGGAGAACTCGCGGAGCAAGAGCGGTACGCCTGGCGCAAAGATGGTCGGCGCGAGTGAGATGTTGAACGTCACTGCCGATACGATGACGATGATGAAGGTCTTGCGGCGTAGGGGCCAGTTCAACGGGTTTGCAGGGTCGTCGAGGCCGTCCCAGTCGACGAGGACCTCGTTGGAGTCCGAGGCTGAGGCCGTAGTGCTCTCTACCTTTATGTCCCCCGACAACTCCTTGAATTCTTCATCGCGTCTGAGGTGTCCTTGGGATTGCCGCCGTGACTGTGACTCTAGGTCTACGTCAGGCGCGGTCCGGGCTGGGGTTGGAGCCAGCACCATGGTGTGAGTACCTAAGTACCCGTATAAGTAAGAATGAGTGGACAGATGAGCAAGTGAGTGAGTGAAGACGAAATCCAATCCGACCTACCACTACGATCTGCTTGTGTGTGTGCCTGTGTGTGAGAGTTGCACCCTACACCCGATTCCACAATGTCGACATTCCTCGGATCACCTACTCGAAAGCTCCCAACTGGTCCAATGGTAGCGAGGGGTGACACTTAGACACCACAAACGCAACCCAACGCAAAGCAAAGCAACGCATCTCCATGAGCAAATGCATACGTTATCTATCTACATATCTATTGCCCACCTAAACTCTGTGTGGAGGGACGGAACTGTCGGGTATTAAGCACGGTTGAATACCTAGATAGTCCTTATACCCACCAATCTAAGCCCAAAGAGCAAAATCTCCGATTTTACGCCATTGTTTATTAGGCTCTTGACATATGACGTTGTTTAATAAGCATGCAAACGAAGGATGCGGTGTAAGCTCTCGGCGGCTGCGAGAAAAGAATTGGCAATGTATGAGACGAGAAATACTCTTGCTAGCCCTGATCTGGGACATGTCCACGACGATATATGAGGCTGCTATGCTGACCAAGGGCAATAAATACCTGGGAGATTCATTTCCCGTGCCTTCGCCGGCTGCGGATAAAGAGCGGAAGACTCGACTCCATACTCATATGCAAGCCCTATTATGCAACTTTGTCGGGCGGTGTGTGAGTTCAGGGATCGTGAGCGCGGGGTAGTTTTTGTATACCGCCGCCCACGGCTCCCGACTGCCGAATATTTGTCGGCAAGATCAACTGCTATGCCGGCGGACGCGTATTCGGTGACTTATATGAAAGAGAGAAAAACTGGTGGGGGCCATTCCACAGACAAACCGACGGCTAGCGGATGATCAAAAGCCTGCTAAAAAGCCTGAGCAAGATATCTTCTATCGGTGGGCGACGGCCCGATGCGGGCGGGGACCTTTAGGAACCGTGATGACTGTGCTTGACTACTTATTACAGATCAACTCTTTAGTCGTTCCCGCCCCTCGTCACTCACAGCTTGAGGTTTTCAAAAGGGCCGAGAAAGGAAGCATAATTAGAATCAAGGACCTCCTGGCGCAATGATGCTGGAAACGCACACCAAACCCCGAAGTTGAGGCTTGCCTACAAGAGTGTGCTGGACAGGACCACGATGATCATGTCGAGTTGGCAAATAATATGGTGAGTCATAAATAGGCGAACGTCTCGTCCGTGAGGGTTACTCAATAGAAAGAGTCATCAGTAGCGGTGAGAAGGGGATTCTGTTGTTGCTTGGTCAAGGTCTTGGGCCTAACACTTGGGCCTAACATGAGCCTCAGGAATGACGACGATATTCCACGAGGCACAATTTCCCCGTGGGGTGCATGTAGCATACTCGCTAAGCACCCGGATACACTTTATTTGCCTTTCTGTGCGGGGTGCGGCTCCGTATGGACCTGGCTGTGGCCGTTGGCAGACCGGACCGGTGCGATGGGTATCACGATGCCGCAGAGTTCTCTTGTAACGGTACACGACGACAAAATCGTACAGCCACAGGCATCATAATACGGGGTATGGTGTCGTTCAAACGGGTCCCTCATGAAGTGTAAATACTGCTTACGCATGGTCAATGCTTGGAACGTAGCACGGTGGCACGTAGGTTATGGTTGCTGTAATCACATTCTAACCTTTGCCGCACTTCTTGTGTTAAAACTGGCCGCAAGGCGGAGCACGCCTCAGTCATGCTGGTTTAACGCATCGCAGCTGCCCACAGAGACCGCTTCTCCACATCTATGTCTTGGGTTGCCCGCTCAGGTGAGCAGGCATCTAGATTTCGTCGAACTGAGCGTTGGGAATCACTTGGCATCAGCACCCACGTTGGTCGGTGAGGTGAGACGACGGAACTGAGCAGTGTAGCGCCAACGCATGCTCCGCAGGCAGGGACGCCGGGGTGACTTCGGAAGCGTTTAAACTGCATACTAGGTAAGTTTGTTTGTTGTTCTGTTCTTGACTAAGAGCGAAAGAGGCTTGGACGGTCCTGGATGACTCTCGGAAGTTGCCACTCAGCAATCAATCCGGGCCGCAGTCTTTCAGGCGTTTGCCCCTGAAGGGTAGTTTTCCGTTCTCATGTCTAGGCTGATAGATTTGTCGCAGCGAGCATAGTTATGAGCTCAGTAAAGTTATGAACCGCGGCAAGGCAACAAGGTCTGCGCGGCCATATGGGAGGCCAGAAATACAAAGCCACCGAGGGATCCCCGGTTTTCCAGAACACACTCAAGTACCTAGCCAGGTACCCAACCACTGCAGAAATCGCATCGAAGCGCTCTAGGAAAGCTGTCTTGTTACAGAAGAGTTGCGCGTTTGGGGGCCGAATCGCTAATGAGTGCGTAAGCTGCTACAGTTTTAATATTGTAGGGTGCGTTGGGGGCGGACCAGCCGGGAGGTAACCAATAACACTCCAGCTCTCCTATTTATAGACGCAAGGAAGAGTCACGCTGTTCGAGCGAGCGATATCTTCAGATAAACCGTATCTACTTTATGTCATCGGCCAACTCATAGCAACGACTGATCGATGTCCCGGCGCATGTGGCATATGAAATCCTCCGCAGCACAAGCCGCAATAGGTACTGCCTTAGTAGTATACCACAAGCGTATTTTCAGAATGAGAAGTAAGGGAGCAAGGATACCAATCAGGGTAATCAACGCGTTACACGAGAGCGGTTGCATTGGCAAGTGTTGCTCTTCCTTGAACCGTCTTCCTTGAAGGGCATTACCAGCCGTGGGCGGTAATTGGCTGAGACACATAAGAGCCGCATATTATGTAGGAGGCATGGATACAGCTTTCCACTTTGATTGGCATTACAGATTACTGTAGGGGAAAGAACGAGAAGCAGCAGAAAATAGAAACTCGACGAGTTGCATGTTAGGTGGGTAGGCAGTAGGTTAGGTATCTGTCTTACAGTGGGGTTGCAAAAGTTTCGAATGACCCCGCTTTTTACACCAAAACTCACTAACTTTATAACCATATAGCTTTATAAGAAAAAATAGTAAAAATATAAAAAATTAAGTTTTATATAGTAAAATAATAAAATAATACTTTTATTTATTTAAATTATTTTTATTAATTTTATATAATTAGTAATAACTATTTAAATAAAATATTAATTTATTTTAAAAATTAAAAACCTAATAACAAAATAAATAAAATATTTATTAACTTAGTTTTAAATTATTTTAAATTTATATTTTAGTTAAAATAAAAATCTTTTAATAGTACATTTATAATTATTTTATTTATTTAGTTATTACTTTTTTAATTTTTTATAAAACTTTACTATTTATTTAAACAGCTTTTATTAGTTATATAAGATTAATAAAAATAATTTAAATAAGTAAAAATATTATTTTATTATTTTATTATATAAAACTTAGTGTTTTATATTTTTACTATTTTTTGTTATAAAGATATATGGTTATAAAGTTAGTAAGTTTTGGTGTAAAAAGTGGGGTCATT
>Ga0247782_1000547_pt1 | contig 17739 bp, 13 predicted proteins | sample UWRJL019104C5_FD_179928 | JGI IMG/M metagenome (GOLD analysis project Ga0247782, IMG submission 179928) | Plant litter microbial communities from Arlington Agricultural Research Station in Wisconsin, United States - UWRJ-L019-104C-5 | ecosystem: Environmental > Terrestrial > Plant litter >...
GGCGTCGATTACGGACAGGGATGACACACGGGTACCGTTACGTCGTATGACGGCCCTAGGTAAATAGGGAAACAAAACTAATCACTCGTGAGGGTCGTAGGTAGGCAGGCGGGTCAGTAAGCTAAGAAACGTTAGGTAGGTAGGTAAGTATGTGAAGAACTCGAAGCGAGAGAAATAAGATCTGTCTTATTACCGTAGTACATAGATCTCCCAGATCTCAGTCCAAACAAGCCGAGATACTGACTTAGCTGCCCACCTTGGTATAACTTACTTATATACCATTTTAGCGACTGAGTGGAGTGTATGAGTGTATGTAATAGGTAAGTATTGAGAATTTCGTACTAGTAAGCCGCTACAGATGTACATACCATCATGAAAGATTGAAAGGGAAAGAAAGGCAGGATAAGTCCAGCTATACATGGCTTAAGGAGACTCAGCAACGATTTGTCTTCTTTATTACCCAGCAGGCTGCACTATTAGTAGGTACTATTGGATAGTATTAGTCCTCTTTAGTATCTTCAGCCCGTTCTCTCCTTCCCTCCCTCCCTCTCTTCCTCGAGAACTAAATGGCGGCCAGCTATCCAGCCTACCTACCTACCTACCTACCTAGTCCGGAACGGATGACTGGACGCCATGCTCTGTCAGCGTGTGTAATGAGATGTGAGAGAGGAGGAAGCAGAAAATTTCAATATGTAGGTAGGTATTAGGCAGACTAATAATCTAAAGTAAGTTCAAATACCTGGCATCTCTTACGAATCCCTTGCCGTCTTTATTGATGGCCTACCGTACCTACTTGCCTATGTACCTGCTATTGACCCCAAGAACGCCCCAAGAAAGGTAAGTTCCATTTGGGGTAACAAGCGAGGTTTTTTTTGGTTGGGTTTTTTTTGCTAGGTAGGGGGACCCTGGGAAGATAGATAGGGCCAATGCATCATTACACACGTGTGCGACTTCACTAGCCTAGCCTCCGTTCCCATGCTCCTTTCGGGTTGGTTCCCTGCAATAGAATGGCAGGTCTAGAACCTCGAGGTCCTTCCATCTCACCCCTCCACTTTGGCATTTGTGGGGAATCGAAATGTTACCTAACTCAAGTACTGCTTGCTGTACTCAGTACCCTAACCAACATGTACGTAGGCATATCAAGTAGTCACTGCTTCTGATGCACACTTTCAATGCTTTTTCTTTCTCATAGACAATTAGACCATATTATGTTGGCCATGGTGAGTAAGTAACATTATATTACTTTGGATGGCCTCTTAGGATCGAGTTTCCGTGTATCCACCGCTCTTCAAGGCGCGCCTTGAATGTGGATACTTTGGTGCTGATGCTGTTTCATACGCGTCAAAAACGTGCTGAACTGTTAAACGTGTTAAACTTGCCAGACTCTCCACCTCGTCCCTGCATTCGCTTCTGTTGTCTGCCTTCGCTATCTTGAGCGATGGAGGCACCTCGTAAACATTCTCCGACCCTAATCGTACATCATATCTAAACATGACCCGAATTTCCATGCCGTAGAAAATCCTTTTTAAAAACCTGCCGTAACGCCAACGCATGAATCAAGTCGCCAACCAGGTCCCGCACCAATAAAGATCCTCTAGAATCTTCGTGCTCTTTCTCATTCCCCCCAACCATTGTCTATTTACCCAGTCTAGTCGAACAGTACAGGACCACCGCTCTCTCGGAAAAAATTAACGATTCTGGGACACCAGGGCGTGAAACCTAGCAAACGTCCTCTTTTCACCTAGCAGTATTGTAGCCGGGTGTGATGAATGCGCGGACGCCGAGTTCCGAGAACCGTCGAACAACGTTGGTCGTCCCCCCAGTTACGCGTGCCTCGTCTTGGATAAACTTTCGTGCCACGGCTAGCTTGCTCTTCGGGTCGCTCTCGTCCAGATGTGGCGGTAGTGTGCTCTCGAAATCGGGCGGGAATTTGTGCGTCAAGGTTCGGATAACAGTCAACGAATATAATACATCACGGTTCTCCCTTCCATCCAGTAGCTCCCGGAGTTGTCCCAGTATGTGATCCCTCTGAGGCGTCATGTCCATATTCGGATGGTCTTGCACCATCAGGAACTGCGCAAGACCGTACCAAAACCTCAACTCCCTGTTTCGGTGATAGTTCGCATTGTCCGGGTTGTCCAGAGGCGGCCGTAATGGATTTCGATCGAGAAATGCCCCAGAGAGTAGAGTGTCGAATACCATTACTCGATTACGAGCTTCGCCAACATCATCTGTAGGTGGGATACCGTTGCTTATATTGACCTTATACTCCGGCGACGAATGCACCAAGGTAGCCAACTCCCAAACCACACGGAACTCCAGGTTAGCCGAATACGCCATACCAGCGACATCGTCTGTGCTGGTCGTAGCCAAAGATTGCAAGAACGCTGCCAACACCTCTTGCACCCTCGGGTTAGAGGCCAGGGCGTTTGATCCACCAGGCTTCAGATACCACTCAGTTTCAAAGAACTTCTCGAGCCCAGGTGCATAGACCTGCTCGTATAAACTCTGGACCTCGGCAAGCTTCTCTTGGCTCATGGGAGCATTTAAAGTAGGTGGGACGGCATTGCCGATGGCGAGGAGCTCCTGGACCTTCATCTTGGGTACTGAAATACCAGAGTAAGCCGGTGATCGTTCCATATAGGGCGAGTACGGTGTGTGCGAGGAGTTTGTATGGAAAGGGACGAAAGAACCCCCACCTCTGAGATGGGGTGGCTCCTTGGCTCTATAATCAATAAGATAAGGGGTGACGGGTGTGGTCGCTGGGAAATGGGAGGTCGACATACTCGAGGTTGTAAGGGTACTATTAAGAGTAGAATCTAGCGGATGGAAGGAATGGCTCTCGTTCTTGATGGTCGAGAACGAGTTCGGTCCGGCGGCCAGGCCCGGGCTGTAGGCCGATGCTGATTGAGTACTGGCAGTCGAGATCCCGGACGGCACGGTAGCATACGAGGACGTAGTGCTAGGCGTCAGCGGAGTCGAGGTAGAGGGACCACTGTGAGGGATTGACGAGGTGGAGGAGGCGGATGTTGGGGTTGCCGAATTCGTCGACTGAAGGTTGCCCTTTGCGTGGTGTGGTTGTTGATGCGCTTGTTGATGCGGCGGTTGATGCGTCGGCTGGTGTTGCTGGTGTTGCTGGTGGACTTGCCCGCCCTGGTTTGGTTGGGTTTGGTGCGATTGCTGTGGTGATTGCTGTTGATTCTTAAAGATTGGATCGTACCCCAGGCATTCGCGCTTGGACTTCTGGCAATTCTTGCAAGTCGGATGCAGCTCGTCGCACTATGCGCGCCTAATTGTTAGGATATACGAGATAATATTGACTACGTGGCCAGGAAATGGCAAGTGCGACGACAGACATAGAGAGTAAAGAATGGAATGAACGATGGCGTTCCGTTGTTGATGTAGCTCCGGGAATAGGTGGGGAAGGGCGAGCGGGGAGCACGGAGGGGAGGAAAGGCCCTGCAAGCAGAGCAAGGAAGCTTGGAAACACCAAAATGACCAAAAAGGGCTAGGGAAGGGGATCCGGAGCTTTGGGTACATTTGGGGGGGAAGGGGAGGGGCCGTTGAGACTTTTTCTCTGGCTTTGTGCTCTGTCTGACCCCGGGTTGGCGCATGTTTGCTTGATTGGGCTTGATCTGGCTCGCTCGCTTCTCAGTAGCGCAAGAGTAGCGTGCATGCTGTCAAGCGAAAGCAAAACCCCAAGCGAAAGAATGAAGCGAGCGACCAAATTCTAAAATCGACACCACAAATTGGCATCCTCCAAACTACACTTGTTTATACCATCCATGCCTGTCACAACCAACCCGGTTGCTCCGCTTCTCTGGTTTTCTCCAATATGCAACTCTATTGTGCGGTATACGAAAGAGATACGAAAGGGGCTGATCACAAATCGAATCTTTAATACACACCTTGATACGCCGTTTGCGGCACGTTAGGCATCCGGTCTTAGTTCGACGCTTGATCTCCTGTACAGAACCGAGAACACGACCGGTTAGGATACCCTGACGATAGACCCCAGTGTCTAGAAGGGTTAATATAGGCGTCTGCTTACCTTCTTGTGCCGCCCACCCGTCAGGACCGCACCTGGCCCACCAGGAGGCAGAGCATATCTTTGCCCCATGGCATCGGACGGGAGACTACCATACGGGTGACCCGCCATCCCGCTGATAGCCATCTGTTGCCCATAATATGATAGGGGCTGTTGAGCTGAGACCGAGGGTACTGGCGACACAGGCATGGCCACAGCCATGTGCTGCTGTTGTTGAGATTGCTGCTGCACCGGATCGAACGTGCGCATACTCGGCAACGGCATGGTATTGTTCGTCGGCGCGAGTGGATTTGTCCTATAGAGATCATGCGTCTGGGGCGCCGTATTCTGGTAACCATAGTGCGCGTTGCTCATGCCACCTGTCGCATAAGCGGACGGTGTGGGATAATGGAGAGGTTGGCGAGGAGTCCCAGGTCCGTGAGGTGGGTTATGCGACATCGTTTCCCGGGAGGGCGAGGCAGCGCCGTCCCTTTCTTTTTCTTCGTGGTTTACCTTTTGTTGGTCCCGAGGGGGGGTTTTTGAGTCTGTTAGTGCTGTGTGAGGCGTAGAAACTTTGGTTTGCTCAGTAGCGACAGTGGTGGCCGCTGTCACGGGGACAGACGACGAGGCGAGTGGTGGTGAAGTGGACGCCGAGATGGGAACATCCGAAACGTGATCCTGTTGTAGCTGGCGGCCTTGATCCTCCAGTCCCTTCCCTTGCGCTGATTCCTTCTCCGGCGCTGATGTGGTAGCTATTTCTGACTCTGGCACTGCATCGGGTGGTAGCGGTTGAGGATTCGCGGATTCTCGAATGCGCTCCTGCTGTTGGGAGACATTGGTGTCTGCCTCAGGCGGCGTCGGAGCCCAGGTCTGTGCCTCTCTCGACTTTTCCTGTCCTTGGGAGGTAGGTGACAAGTGTTGTGACAGAAGCTCTGGCCTGGACTCTGGCGGCGGTGGTGGTGGTAATGATGGTTGTGGTGGTGGTAGTAGTGGTGGGAGGGCATGGGCTGGTTCTTTAGCGGCGGCAGAGGCCGGTTCAGGCTGAGGTTGAGCCTGTGGCTGTTCCTGTGCCTCTGCCATTTTTGATTTGATTTAAATTGGACCTCCTACGGGGGGTCGAGATCTTAGCAGGGGCACGCAGAATCGAGGTAGCAGTAGCTGCTGCGAAAAGGTAACGAAGCCCGCAGCGGACCAGGGACTGGACCGGATAGGCCCTAGAACCCCGGGATGAGCGGCGCGGTACCTAGACCGGTAGCCAGCTAGGTAGGTATGCGACAAGCGAGACGTGCGTGCGTGCGTGCGTGCGCGAGGAGCCAGGGATGGAATCCCAAGGGGGAAGCACAGCGCCGCAACAGCAGAGAGTAAGAAAAACGTTGGTGTGTGGTGGTCCGATGTTTGAGGTGTTTCGACGCGACCCTGGGCCGAGATTCCTGTTAGCTCAACCTGTCGGTGCAATGGGCGTTTTTTTCCCTCTCTTGCATCGACTCCGTCTAGCCACTTGGCTACTCTTTTCGTCTTAGCGCCCGACCGGAGACTAATAAAAAAAAATGCACGCTGCAGCGGAATTCAAGGAAATGGAGCTCTGAGGCTACTTGGGTGGATGGTGTGTTCGTGCAGCGAGGGGGGGTGGTAGCGAGTCGTTCCCTTGTGCATAGATAGATAGATAGTAGATAGATAAATAGATAGATACGTATCTGTATAGAGGGAGAGCAGCGCTATCCCATGTATCTACCCTGTGGGCATTGTTTATTACTTCTGCCTCTTCGGCCTCATTCTCGTTCCTATCCTATCCTTACTTCGCTTCCCGGCCTTGCAGGCACTGGTCTTGTAATGGAAGAATATGCTGGAAGGTGGAAACGTGCCGCGAAAGTGACCAGGGGATGTAGGTACGTAAGTATGTACTTACAAGGCCTGGCAAGCATCTTCAACGTCCTAGCATACGGTGTAGGTATGTATGTGCTGGGACGAGCAGATGATTGGCCTAGGCGCGCGTAGAGATCGAGACGGCAGCAATACCTACCTAGGTAGGGCTGCTTTGATGAAAAGGAAAATACCTACTGTACCTTGCCTGGAGTCAGTTACAGTACATACATACATACATGCATCCTCTCGTGTGTTGAAGCGCCAAATGAAAACAGATCAGGGCCCTCCCTCCTATGGCTGTACCCCCCGAGCCACCTGAGACAAGGGTCTAGCGCAAAACTGTTCCTGATGGGTTCACAACCGATAATAACAGGAGGAATCCGGGGCTTGCCTTAACGAGGACCTGATTTAGGCGCGGGCGAGCAAGTGGGCGAGACGGGAGTGGCTGGTTTTGCTCGATAATTGGCGATGGCGTACGCTTATTTTAGGTACACCGGAAAGCCAGCATACAGAGAGCATACAGACCGATGTAGATAGGTATGTAGGTACATGTGAATGGGAGAAGAGCGGATTAGAGCGGATTAAAACGAGGGAGGAAAAGTACAGATTGGTAGAAACAACGAGGTACTGTACCTTCAAATGGTGGCAGGCAGTCAGTCCGTCGCTCCCTGTCGTTGTTGTTGTGGGTTCGAGTCGTCTTTGCAGACGCCTCGGTTGCGCTGACTTGCCGGATCCTGACCTTCTTGTTCGCTGCACTACTATTATGTTATGATGCTGCGGAAATGACAAATCTCTTTACACCAACGAGCTTGCTCGTTTTGCGACCAGGGTGTGACAGCTCTGGAGCTGACGCGATGGTGAATGCGTCTCAAGCGTGTGCTGTTAAAATGACTGCGCAATTGCCAATCTTTGATAAACCGGTCAGTAGGTATTAATATTTAGTAGCTGGCAGATACGACGGGCCTGTATGCAATATTAAAGCAAACCTAGCCACCATGAATGTGACGTGACGTTGTGAGTACCGCCTATGGGTGTCGAGACTTGAATGGACAGCAGGGAGGGATAGCGTGGACGGTACTCCAAGTAAAATCGTGTCGGAGAAGAAAAAAAAAGTGCACAGGGGTGGCCCTAAGGTTCACTAAAGGGGCGTCTTTCTATACGAAAAATAAGCTGGTTGACAACTTGAATGTGGCGTTATGTGGACTCCATGATGTACATGAGTGTAGGTAGGCAGGTCCGTATCTAAGTGCTATACCTACAGATACCTACCTGTGGTCCTTGCCCAGGTTCGCTGAAGACCTACAGCACGTCCCATCCCAAATTAAGCATGTACTACACGTCTACAGGTTACAGCATACACACATGTACTGAGATATTACATCGGTATCTTACCTACATTGTATGTTATTGCTTTATATAGAACTGTCCAGATAGGTTGGTAATAGGAGAACAGGATCAAGACAACTCGAGGCTAGAGCGACATTTAAGCCAAACAAAGGTGCTGTTGTAGTGCCTGGGTAAAATGTACAGCATATACTATCATATTCAATCTTCTCAAAGCTTGAGGATATACGGATTGTCAGGTAGTGTTCATTGCCTTATATATACTGCAGATATCTGGAATGTTTCCTTGGAAGTTCGACAGTTCAATTGCATTGAGGCCGCTTCGAGCTTGAAGTTCAAAGCTTCTCCAGGCGTTAGGTAACTCGCACAGCCACTGAGAGAGCAGTGATACCTACACGTATATACTACTAGATAGACACACTAGCACGTGATTACGGATTTAACGTCTATCAGATCGAACTAACGATTGGTTAGCGGACTGCATACTCTTATTAGACTAGTGCCTCTGCATCCTAGAGATGGGTACATTCTGTCTTCAATTTTGTGGTGACACTAAAACGATCGATTGGACTCTATTTCTTCTTATTATTGAAAGGCGTCACTGCTACTGTCAACGGCCCTGTCCCTGTCTACCTACTCGCTATGCACGGTGCCCGACGAAGTGTGTAGTGTTCCTCGCCCACGGTTAATCTGGCTTATCGATGTCCAGCTTACAAAGTGAGCACCGGCCTACCTAGTACTTCGGGGAGGATGGCGGTGGAGACAAGGACCGGTAGGTATCTTCTGTTCTTGTCAGGTCCATCTGCTATGTATGCAGCAATACACATACATAAACCGGTAGGCATGGTAGGCCATACTGAGCAAATCAGCATGGCCGACGGTATCGGCCTCTTACCATCATAGTCTGTCTAACGAGCCCAAGTTGATGCCTGCTAAAACAGCCAGTGCACATCAGGACGTCTATTGCATCTCGCGTATCACCAGCACGAACCACTGGCAATGCGTATCTGACTATCCCGTCGTCATAACCATCCATTCACTAGCCCCCTGATATTCCCAGTAGCTGCCTACCAGGTTTTGTTGCATTGGTTCTAGGTCGCCCGTTACGTCCACCTGCAGAAAGGTTGTCCCATGCAGCGAATATTGATCTCTACACATGCTTGGCATCGGAACCTTTGGGCTCAAAGCGAGACCTGTCGAGAGCACGAGCCCTAGACGCTTGGGTCTTGGTTCACTAGTAGCTGCATACTGCCGACAGACAGTATCCAGACGGGAAGGGAGTGGTCCCAATGAACGCCTACAAACGGCAGAGCCATCTTAACATTCCTCCTGGATGATCCGGCCAACAGGACCCAGGGCCACTTAACCTTCGATGCAAAGTATGTTAGATGACGATAATCAACATCTTGGCCGTTATTGTTGGCCTCGTGCTCATATAACCGGATTGCCCGTGTCGCACCAAAGGGACGATTCACAAGAACACGTTTGCTACGCCGCTGCTGTATGGCCCAGGGGCCTCGTCGTCCAGTTCCAGTTTACCCGTCAATGGCAATCTGGCAGCTACTGTTTCTTCATATCCTCTTAATTGCGAGTGCAACTAAGCGGCTCACCTTACACTCCACTGGACTCCCGAACGACGCGGTTAGGTTAGACCCATCTGCCATCACCCGTCATAGGCTTCTAGACTGGGACCTACGTGAGCCCAGTGACGAATTGGAAGATCTGCGGCCCTGACGATCAGGCCCAATTACCACCCACGACATAGGGATGGGTGTCTTGTTCTTCTAGATATTTATTAGTACCCAGCAATTTGTCGTCACACTAGCCCCCACGACACCACTATCTTCTATATAGGCAGGCCTTAAGTTACTGAGGGACATACCAAACGGCTTGTGGGAGAATCCTTATGGAATGTCCCCCAGTGTGTAGCTATAGCCTGAACTAGAAACACATGCATCTCGAACTCGCAAATATGTCATAGAACGATATACTTGGCGTTATAATTAACTGCTGTTAAGCATAGGCATCCCTATCCCTATCCCTAGCCCTAGCTTCGGGACTGCATACAGCATACCTATCTACTTTGCTGTTGACGTGCACGCCGTCCGTATACTAGGTGCTCAATCTAGATGTCGACCTTCACGAGGTTTCATCCCGGTTGGCGAGAGAACACCATTGCCCTGTCATATGGGTGGAGTGGGTGGGCTATATTACCATGTTGATGTGGGCTTAATGCCAACAATCTGGCATACCCGCGCGGCACGCAGAGGATCCTCGTCTCATATGCAAAACAAATCCGAATAAAAAACTCATTACTATGTTTTGGCTGATCTACGCGCTAGTTATTAGGCTCTTTGGTCGCCTGCGGCTCGTGAACCAGGCACCATCGAATGGAAAATGACAAATGGCGTCTCCGAGCCCCTGGCTCGCGTTGGCTCCGACTGTGGCTGCGATGCTTCCAAATTCCCAAATATGGCGACAGACATGACAGACATGTGAATTGCGCATTGATGAGTCTTGATCGAGGGCGGTCCCGTCGAGTCGACCTTATCGTTGAGTTTGCATGCTGGGGTTCGGCAGACGGGCCGCCATTCCGTCCTACATGTTAAAGTACAGCCGGGCACTCGTCTCCCTAGAGCAGGTAAAATTCGGCATCGCGGACCACCGACTCCCGGCTTCAGACCTTCTTTTGTCCGACCGCGATGAGCTTTTGAGAGGAACTGGTGGCCTAGCCTAACCTTTCCCCAAATGAACGAGCGTCAGGCCCAAAAGCTTGTGATAACGCCCTACCCGTTATTAAGTGAGCGTGAAGTATTCGCTCCCAGCCTTGATCTTGGCAGATCCTTGATCATCATTAGGGACCTGACCGCCCAATGCATTACTTCAGGCACCGGGCGCAAACTGATCTATCTATGTTAGACTATACTGGCGTACGAGGAGGCTTGTAGTAGGTTGCCCCGTTTATTACCCAGCGCGAGACTTCATCCCGCACCAATTATATATGCGATGCACGATGGAGCAGGTAGGAGACAGCGCCATGGAACCCGTTCTTTGGGCGTCCTCAGTCTACCTCTGTCTCGTCTTTCACGAGCAGGGGTTGCCCAGGCCTAGGAAGGGACGGGAACAAGTCACCCACATGTCGTGCCACAGCTCTGAAGATTTGCTAGCCTGTATGTCAACTCTTTATCCTCAAGGTTGAACACCCATCGTAACAGCGAACATGTCCCTAATCAAAATTTTTCCTTAGCCCGGAAGAATTTTCCACTTGAGAGGGTATGGTTTTACCGAAAAGCAACAGACATGTATTAATTACTCCGGAAGAGATTTTCAACCTTGTCTTACGGGGACAGACGACAACGAAGTCCCGGGCTCCTCTTACCAGTACCTACTCAGCTCTTTCTCCTTATTATGTTTAATACAAGCGGTAATGATCGACTGCTAATCAGATCGACACTCGACATGAACTGATATAGGGCGACGGTGTCGGCCCGACATGTTTGGGATACAGCATTTGCCCAATATTGAAGAGGCGATGGCGCCATAAACTATTCTTAAGAACACGTAGTTGTTCTTAGGGAAAGGCGTCTTCGTCACCTTCCTTACCTCTTGTAAGCCACGCCTTAGCAACTTCATACATGCCTAGATACAGGCCACTTCCCACAGTTGTCCATACAGATCGAAGTACTGCTCCTCGGAAAAGCCCGGCAACGCCTCTCTCAGAAATGACTTCTCTTGCTACCGCCAAACCTCTCCAAGAACGATTATTCTTATTTTCCAATCGACGACCCTGAGCGTCCTGCCTACTAGCATCGTGCTCATCCCTCCTCCCTGCAGAAAGCATCATACGCGTCTTCACGACGTCCATTGGAGTAGTAATGAATGCCGCAAAGCTCCCGGCTAAGCCCGCGCTCGTCGCCGTGACGACGCCCGTCTCGAGCAGACTCCGCTTCTCTCTATTTCCGAAGTCTGCCCCATCATCACTGTTTGCGGCTCTAGTCGACCGCCGTTGCCACAGCCGCGCTCGCACAAACTCGAAGATGGGGAACTGGATGGAGGTGAACGGGAGGTTCCGCGCCACCAGGGCGGTGTAGCCCGACAACAACCTGGGCCCAGCGCCGGCGCCGCCCAGCTGACGTAGCGCTTGTAGAGAAGTAGAAGACTTAGTAAACGAGAACCTCCGACCGCCGCCCTCTCTATCTTTACTACTACTAGGTGCGGTACGTTTCTGTTGTTGCTGCAGCACCTGTGCGTTTTGCTTGATGACCTCGGCGGGCGTCAAGACGAGACAGGAAGCACATTCGGCGACCGCCGACGCGACGGAATGGGAAAGTGGCTGCGGTAGGTTCAGGCTAGCATTACTGCGGCTTAATAACGACTTTGAGGCCTCGTATACCGTGAAAAACGTCCCTGCGGCTGGGAGCGTGCTGATTACTACGATTCCTATGCCCTGGTATAGACTCTTAAATAGCTGTCGGGGTGGCAGACGGGTCTTGGTTGACGGGTCTGAAAATTCCTTGAGGAAGTCCTGGCTCTGCTGGCGTGTCTTGAGCGTGTCTAAGGGGTAGATCATTAAATCAACCGTGAACGCTGCTGCCGCCCCAGCCTTTTCAGTGATTGGTTAGCTGTTCGTCTATTGTATGAATTGATATGACAACTACGACTGAGGCATACTTACAAGCATGACATCGGTATGTGAGCTCCCACTCATCTTACTAAAGAGGGGATATTTGATACGCTCTTATTCTCATGACTAATTCCTAGCAATGAGTATTTGCTCAATGTGTAGATAATGTTGATACCTCCCCTAGGGCATGTTTTCTAAAGCAACGATGACATCATCTCTGTGAGTTTGGATTTCAGCCAATCACGTTTGAGGAAATACCCTATTATTGCGCTACTGCCGTACTCGAGTACCTCTAAGCACTCTTCTGCTTCCTAACTTTAATTCTTCTGTATTAAGTAGGTATACTGAAATTATCCAAGCTGTCGAGGAGTCATTTGGTGATCAAGTCAACCCAGAGAGTTATTGATGCCTGCGTTTGTAGCTTCGATCTGCGTCCTAATTCTAATGAATTGCTAAGGTTACCCTACTGTTTGAAAGAGAATTGTCAGGCTAAAAGTTCATTTCAATATAAGCCGTCTCTACAGCATACAGCGCAGTACTGTATGTAGACGTGACCCTACCTAGGTTGGACTGCTTCACCCTTATAGCTATAATGTGAAGAATCGAAGCAAAATAGAGTTGGGTTATTAGTTGCTAGACTGTTATATTGTCAGTATCCAAGGAAATGCTTCCTTAACGACGCCGGCCACAATTGAAATAGCTAACATTCGTGAATAACATTACTAACCTTTTAGCTTTTGAGGCTAGGGAATTGGTTCTCCGGCTGAAGATCCGGGAGGGTTGAGACAGCATGATTGAAAATGATTCATTTCAGCCCTATACCTAGAGCGGAAGTAAGTAGATGACCCTGGGGGCGGGTAACTCAGGAACCCTCCCGGGGTCACATGTATGGCTTGCATCTGCCAAGAAGACAGAATTAATTAGTTATTGGTTTCCTTGCCTTCACCAACTAGGTCGTCGTCTACAAATGTGTTCTAAGTGCGGGATCTCTTTTTGCTCATGTACGTGTAACTTGAGACTGGGCCTGGAAGGCACGTACCGTTACGATCAATACGACGACAGACGCGGTGTTCTGCCGAGGGGTATTTATTATTTATTTATCACTTGATGTGCAGCTTGACCCGTACGCTGATAGAATGAATGTCAATATCATCATGAAACACCTGATCAGATAATTAACCTAGTCAAACACGATGGAGAGACGGCTAGATCATGTCTTGAAGTCCCATGTAGTCTCAGACGGCGAGACGGAAGTCAAAAACAAGCTCCTTGCGGCAAGCTTCGTAGTCGTCAACAAGGAGGGTAAGAACACTTTATCTGCTTCTTAGCATCCACATCTACTCTCTCTTCTATTCTTGAGCACAGGGAGGTGTACAATATTAACCCGTTGTATTTCAGGAGTTTTATACAAAAGCGTAGCTGGACGCCTCGACTTCGATGCGTCGTCACCGGCCTACACTCTAGACTCCATCTCCTGGCTGGCATCGATGACGAAACTAGCCACGGCAGTGGCGATGTTGCAGCTCGCGGAAAGGGGTATCGTCGGGCTGGACGATGATCTCAGCGACAAGCTGCCGGAGCTGAAAGCTACGCCGGTGTTGCGGGGTTTCGAGGAGGACGACGGAAAGCCTATTCTGGAAGCGCACGGGCGGGCAGTCACATTGCGGTAACCCCCCCTTTCCTGTTAGACACCTATTAAACAGAGGAATAACCTCGAGCGAGTGACGGTGGCTAATAATAATATCCAGGCAACTCTTGTCGCACACGCTTGGCATGGGTGTCGACATGGCCGATCCAGATCTCATGCGGTGGTCGGAACACACGGGGCGTAGCACGAACTACATGTCGTACACGATAGAGGGGATCAAGACCCCCTTGAAATTCGCGCCGGGCGAAGGATGGTACTACGGGACAGCGTACGACTGGGCGGGACTACTGCTGACGCGACTCACGGGCACGACACTAGAGGCTTACATGCAAGAGAACATATTCAAGCCGCTAGGCATGACCTCGACATCATTTCGCCCGGGGAATAATATCTCGGGGTCTAAGGAGCGGACTCTCGCCTTCGCCTTTGCAGAAACTACTGCGAGCACCAACGTCGAGACCAAGGACACGATCCTCAAACCCGGACCTTCGCCCGTGCCGGCCGAGCATCCCTTCGAAGCCGCCGGCTCGGGTCTTTTCTCCACGCCAGCAGATTACGCCTGTCTCTTACGGGGAGTTCTGTCCCATGAAGTCCTCAAGCCAGAAACAACCGATCAACTATTTACGCCGCAGCTCAACGAAGCACAACGCAGCATCCTTATGGCGATTGCGGAATACGCACGCGAAGGAGGGTTTACACCTGAGCTGCCACGCGGGTTTCCACTGGACCACGGGCTGGGTGGCGTATTGAACATGGATGATGTACCGGGAAAGCGACGAAGGAGGAGTATGATGTGGAGCGGTATGACCAACGGACGGTGGTGGATCGACCGAGAGACAGGCGTTGCCGGCGCGGTGTTGACGCAGGTCTGCCCGCACGGAAACGCGGTTCTTGTGAAAATGTACGACGAGCTGGAACGAATAGTATATGAGCATTTAGGTATTTAAGTATATAAGAGACCGAGGACGAGTGCTGAAGCTAAGTGGGTATCTAATATCCTTTTCGCATTGCTTTGATGAACATCAAGCTATCTATAAAACGCGAATCTTCACTTTTGGAGCTCCGATGCCAGTTGCTCCGGTGCTAACCGGGTTGTAATACATAATAACATTTTAAAGCGTCTGCATCATTCGCAGCAGATAATAACTAACCATCCGTTCCACTGCTGCGGAAAGTCGCACATAGCGCAGCGTAATGATGGGTCAGATCGAGCACATTTTGAGGCAAAGTTGTCGCCTGGATAATCGACCTCACCTTGACTGCACCCTCTTCCTCAATCAGGACTCGTATTGTGTGAAGCAGCTCGGGAGAGAACTCCGAGTACCATCGGTATTGCCAGGTTACGAGTCGAATGAGGGCTTCTACCGTGGCCCTGATATCCTTATTCCTCCGGTAGACACGCAGGATGCCAGATAGTGCTTTGGGGCTAAACCGTGCGGCAAGACACGCCCTGTACGCCTCTGCTGCTTCATCGTGGTGTTGGAGGCGTTCCGCCAATGCACCTAATATCTCCCATTCCTCCGCAGACTTCTTGTACTGCATCGACTGCGCCCGGTACTGGGCCATCTGGGTTCGCCAGATGGTGTAGACGCGTAGGTCTTCGTATAGAACCATGAAGAGGCTGTCCAGCCACCTCTCACATAGACGCTTGTTGTTCAGTCGAGAAAGGTGCTCGTCAGTAGTTGACGTCTGAAAGTTTATTAGCGCCTATTCAGCCACAGAGATAGATAACCTTACATTATCACCATCAGCCTTCACCTCGCCCGGGTCGATGGTATGCGTCGGCTTTTCGACGGTTTCGTCGCCAGTACCATTGCTATTAGCGGCCGTAGGGGTTGAAGCAGCCGCGTCTGTTGTGCTCTTTTCTCCATCATCTATCCCATCAGACGCTTGGTCGCCATTTGTTGGGGGCTCTGGCGATCCACGTAGCCCATCGGTACTGGGGTTGCGCTTCGCTTGCGCTTGCGAAGCGTCGTCTTGTCTATCGCTTCGATACTCGTCCTCCATGACAAAAACTGAGCTACGAATCTTCAGTAACTGGTCCCAGCCAATCTTGGCTGTCATCTCAGTGAGGATATTGTATGCTAGCTTGAAGGTACCACGATAGCTGGCTGCCCTTAGGTTTAGCAAGCTCGGGTCGACTTGCTCCGAAAACCTGGACTCGGGCTCACTGTCGATTTCATCTAACCGCGTCTCCGGGAGCGTTGGAAGGTGCACTTCTTTCGGCTCTGGCATAATCGGCGCATCCTTGTCTTGATACGTGAACATTGGACAAGAGTTTAATATGGTCAGGGCGTTCTCCCAATCCTCCAAAGCAACGTAGATCTGGGCCAGTCGGGCCCACGTACCAAATTCGCTGGGCGCAGCAATGGTACTACGGTCAGCGCAGCCTAAAGCCATCTTCAGGATTTCTTCCTTCTGTTCGGGAGATTCGGCTGTCGTCGCCTTCTTCATAAGGAACTCGGCCTGGGTGTCTAGCATGACATAGTCCATTGGAGTCTCCTTTAACGCCTGGTAGAGAGCTCGTACGCCTTGCACTTCTTCGTTGCCCATAAATAGTATCTTAGCAAGTAGTGAAGATACCTCGACGTTCTGTGACCGTAGTTTCTCAAAGAGGTTGATGGCAGAGGTGAAGCGACCGGTCGTGTGGAAGTACTTCAGCAGCCCGGAAGTCAAGTGGTTAGACACATTGTTCGGTACCTGCACAATGGAGTCGGAACCCAATTGCCAACCTACAATGTTCTTCATTAGTTTTCAGATCATAAAGCGACAAAATCTTGCAGACCCAAGAGAACGAACCTCGGAAGAAGAGCGTCTCGGCAGCACTCAAGAAGCGGTGTTCAGTCTCGGTATTAGTGACAGGGTTGAAGCGCCGAACGCCCATGATCTTGCGAATAGTGTCTCCGCTCCCATCATCGGCGTAAGAGTAAGCGCGCAAGACGCTACAGAGGTATGTTTCGAGCCAGAGCTCCTCGGTAGCTTTACGCTTCTCGCCTCTCTCGTCAACGCAAAAGGCTTCGACGGTACCAGGAATAGTGACATGAACGCGCATGTCTAGGCGCGAGAAGGCATTGTAGCAGCAGTAAACTCCCTGAACGATCTTATGGGTGGGCGCTTGGCCGTGTTCTTTATAAGTCAACGTGTTTATGTAGGCGGCAAGACTAGCCGAGGAAGAAGCATCGACACCAGTAACATGGTGATAAACTCCTGTCTAGAGTAGAATGCGCGTTAGGAAACAGGACCGTAGCGATGTCGGCGATAGGAACTGGACGTACCTGCTTGCCGGTATTTCTAAGGTTTTGTTTCAGGAGATGGACGAGATCTGGAGGGCCAAGTTCGCGAAGAGAGACTAGTGTTTCCGTGCGGGCATCAATCGACTCGTGTATAATCTCTTCCGAGATTCTGGGATAACACTTAGCATGGGCTTGACCGGTGTTGGGGGCATAAAAGGCCAACTCACTCCGGAACAGCTGGTACAGGCATTGTGATTGCGCTGGATTGGAGAACAAGGAGTGCTCCCCTTGGTAGCTCCTACGTAGCTTTCTTGACACTAGTTTCTGTGCTGGTGAAGTTATTGATGACTATGGCCGCTCAAAGTTAAGTGAACTGAGATTGAGTCGTTTCTGAAGTGCACGATGGTAAGGTTGTTTGTACAAAGCAGTAGCCAGCAACCTAAAATCGAAGCACGGGATGAGATGAGGTGTTGTTACGGATACTACTACCTATGTACAAGAAAAAGAGCACAAGGCAGCTTGAGGCACCAACCCTGGTAGGTACCAGTCACCATAAGAAATGTACAGGGTAAGAGCCGCTAGTTCAAGTTGCACAAGCTTTTCATTTCATCAGGCGGCCCGGGGTAGTAGCTACCTACAAATGTACTTGATTACGGAACCAAGTCCACTGTACACAGGGTTGGCAATTTAGTATTTTAGTTTAGTATTTGCCTGTACTAATACTAATTTAGTACTAAAATTTCAGTACTAAAAAATACTAATACTAAATTAGTATTAATAATATTGTACTAAAAAATACTAATACTAAATTAGTATTAAAATTTTAATACTAAAGAAATACTAAATTAATATTTTTTTTTAAGTACTAAAGTAATACTAAGTTAGTATTGCTTTAGTACTAAATTTTTTGTACTAATACTAAATACTAATTTAGTATTTTAAATATTAATATATTTTTTTATTTTAAAAAATATTTTTTAAAAAATTCTAGAAAATTCTA
>Ga0247782_1000548_pt1 | contig 17696 bp, 11 predicted proteins | sample UWRJL019104C5_FD_179928 | JGI IMG/M metagenome (GOLD analysis project Ga0247782, IMG submission 179928) | Plant litter microbial communities from Arlington Agricultural Research Station in Wisconsin, United States - UWRJ-L019-104C-5 | ecosystem: Environmental > Terrestrial > Plant litter >...
AAAAAAAGGCAGGAAATCCAAGCAGACATGAGGTGGTAGCACCTTGTCTGCTCTATTTGACGAAGGGCGAGCATCCTATAACGACCCAAAATTTCATGATACCCAGCGAAATAGAAGACACGGGCGGTCAATGGAATGAGACGGCCAATGTACAGGATTACCACGGGGATAGATTTGTGCCTGTTTCTACCTACGTACATAGTGTATATTAAGGCTGCACAAGACCATTCTTCTTGGACGGTACGGATAATGAGATGGCGAGCATAGCTGATACGCATGGACACGGCTAGTATACGCAATAGCATGGCCGTAGCAGTCTTTGTCCGCACGTTTTCCGGTGCAGCCGTTCATATGGTGGTTTAGTGTTATTAGCACAGCAAGGGAATGGCCGTGCAAGTCGACAAACCTGAAAAGCCTATATAGCCCGCATAACTGACTGGAAATTTTGAGTGGGTGAGGGAGAGTTGAGTTGAGGGAAGGTTTTGACGTTCATAGATAGGCCTATGGACTTCTTATGGCCATCTATGGATGGATGACAAGGCAGTTTTACAGATCAAGAATAAGCGGAAGCAGTTATCTATTACACCTCTGCTGTATATAGATTGGCTTCCAGTCTATACATGAAATTCCTCCTCAGTCTTCTCGCTCGGATACATACAGTAAGTAGTTCGTAGCCCTCTGAATATGGCGTATAGTTAGTGCTGGCACTCGTTTCCCTTCTCTATGACCGTTGAAACACTTGGTAGACAATTTCATGACCTTGAATGTTGTTACTATAGTACCTACCTTGGACCTACAATAAAAAGCTTGAAGTGTTTGGTGGTCCGGTATGTACTTATAAAGTATAAAGCACTGGCGACTGAAAGACATGGTACAAGGACTATCCGCATTTCGGGTTAGGCATGATGAAATCCCCACAGCAACCCGCATTCGCCCACGCTATGCCAAGGTTGGACGGGAAGGATAGTAGGAATTTGCCCAAGAGCTCGAAGAAGAAATAATAATGCAGCAATAATAGACGTAACCTAACCTTACTATTGTTCGAGGTATAGAAGACCCCAAAACCCCAATATAGATATACCCTCCCTACCTACACCGTGACATTTCAAGTCCTGGTAATCCCACTCCTTACCTGAACCCCGCGCTCCCATCGCGGCCTTCAAACTATATCTACCATTAGACTTATACTTTCATCACAGCACAGGAAAACCGCCCTCATCACTAGCTTGAGCCAGTCTCGCAACTCCCTTCTCCGTTCTCGCTTCTCTGCATTTTTTCTTATTCCTAGTCCTGCGCTGTTTATTCCTTTCGCCCCCTCTACTGCGTCCAGACGCTTGTCGTGCGTCTATCGTTTTCTTGTTGCCCATTTTTTGTCGTTCTGCCTTGCATTTTAGTAGTAAGCCTTTTCTGCCAACGCTGTAACCGGTTCTGGCCCCCATACAATTTCTATAGTTGCCATCAGCATCAAGTATGAAACATATTCATGGTGGCGGCCAGGATCTCGGTGAGTTTTGCCCGTGTCAGAGAGTTCCTTACGACCCCGGCAGCTTCCCTAGGCTCCCAACTCTCAACCTTTTTCGCTGACGTTGCCGATTGATCCGCCCAGGTGCCGACACCACCAATTTTCAGGATGAACGACAACAACCACCTCAGCGCGGCCGGCCGGCCGCAAGGAGCAAGCTCTCCCCAGAACTGCAAATTCCCAAGAATCGAAGCACCGGAAATCTCGCTTCTGTCGCCGAGACTGATTCGGATGACCTTTATGACCGGAAGCCCGAGTTTCGCTTTTCCTTCGATGCGGGGGCTCTTGCTGTTGAGCCCGATCCATCCAAAAGGTATGTTTCTGTATTATCGCATTCGAGAACACTTGAACGTCACAAGGGAGTGAGGCGAAGAGGGTTAGAGGCTAGTCTACGTATTTTCCAAGCCTCTGGTTTCTATTGTGGTTGCGGTTGCATACGTGACCACCCCATTGAGGTCATCGCTTCTATCAATACTCATCCCGCCCGTCATCACATGCATGCTCAGCCTTATCTGCTGTCTGTTTGCCCGCACAGGCGCAAACTAAGACAATACGTACATGCAAACATATTCACCCAGCCTCCTCCATTCACTAATCTCCCTACTGACTTGGTTCCCTTACCAGCCGATCTACCTCCATAATCGGCGAACATGACCATGGGCTCGGTTTGTCTGGCCTTCGACGCATCCGACAAAATCCCAACCCGCGCAGTCCGGTTATGACCTCGACTAGCCCATCGTCGAGGAGTCCTTCAACGAGTCTTGCGCGTAGTACATCATTGAACATGATGCTCCCACAAGGGTCGTTGAGCGCGGGTCCCTATTCCCCAAACTTCGCCGAAGACCTCTCCCGCTTCCCTTCGGAATCCCTGCATTCGTTCTCGTTTGCGCATCAGTCCGAAGATTTGATACATAACCGTCAAAATGTTTTGAAGCGATCCATAGAATTCATGAAAGATCGCATGGGATGGGCTGTCTCGTCCAATGCTGGGCTCGCCAGTGCCCAGGCTCGAGCCACTGGTGACTTGGAAACACAAAATATGCTTGACCTGCTTGCCCGGGCACAGCTCGTCGGCGCTGGGAACCTACCTGTCGTTGACCCGGCCATCGTTGCGCCCCCTCTAAGTGGACCGGCAGATATATCTGGTGAGAATGTCTTCGACCGACAATTTGTACCTAGGACGAGTAGCCCGGAGTCGTATGCAACCCCTTTGGTCTCCCCGACTACCGTTCGATCACCGAAGATATCACCTTTGGACACAACACCTGAGAACGAGGGAACGTCGAGCTCTAGACAGGTCGAGGGACATTACGGTCAAGTAGGGTCAGAAAACTCTTCCAGGACGCCCACCAACGAGAGCGGTACTACAACAAAAACGTCACCGCCTGCGACACGGCCCTCTAGCCTGCGACGGACTTATACCGATGTAGCTGCAGCGAGCGTCCAGCAGAAGCTCATCGATACGATGGCTCAACCTTTCGTCGTCAGTCAGGGCAGCGCCTATCCTGACGCGTTGTTATCCCCTACGATACCAGCTCGCCCATTTGCCTCACTACCCAAGAAGCCGGGGACTTTGGGGCCCGCAGTACATGGGCATTCATCACGGTGGGTGCCTGCCGCGCAGGCCATTTTCACAACAGAATCGCGACCGCCCTGGACTATTATTGCGGCAAATGATCTGGCTTGTCTTGTGTTCGGTGTGACCAAGGCTGAGGTTCGAAAAATGGGGATTCTGGAAGTCGTACAAGAAGAGAGGCGCGCATGGCTAGAGAACAAACTCCTCCAGGCCGATCCCGGAGGCGGAAATCAGGCGGCCGTCAACCCTGCGCCTACTCCACCTACCCCGTCAGTGGGATCAAACTTGTTGGGCGGTCGCGGGGGCATTACAGCGCAATTACTGAGCAAACCTAACTCCAGATCACAACCCCCCAAGGCACCCGCTCGGCGTGCCGTGACAATCCATAGCAGTGATCCCTCAGAGCCCAAAACACGTGGCCCTAACTCCCACGCTCGATCGAGGGGCGTGCTACTTTGCGGGGACGTTGTACCGATACAAAAGCGCAACGGAGCAACTGGCTCAGCAAGTCTCTGGGTGAAGGAGAAGAAAATCGGGCTGATTTGGGTCCTGGAAGAGATTCATGAAGACGTTAGCTTTCTAACCCTGGACGAAGATAGTATCGTTACTAAGATCACCGGTAATACTTTGCCCATATGGGGACAAGAGAGCCTCCTTCCAGGGATGGACGTTGGCAAACTCATTGCTCGCATACCCCGGCAGGGCATCGATCCCAGGTATGGTGCGGTTGATTATGCGCAAATTGCAAAGCGCAAGTACTTTACCTGTTGTAACGGCGGCCGTGTAAACATCCCTGCCACAGTTACCCAAACCCGGGGTAAGATGGAGCTCCGCGTGTCTTGCTTCCCTCACATGGCAGGCATCATCGTGGTCAGCACAGACACGCTGCGGATCAAGAGCTCGAATTCTGCGTTCTGTGGATCTCTGTTCGGCTACGAGAAATCTGAGGGTCTGAGCATCAACGATCTTATACTAGACTTCGACAAGATCCTCCAGCTTTTGCAGAAGCAAGAGGGTGTGCAGATCCGGGACGGCATTGTCATTCCGGAGCACAGCTTCCGGAAAGCCTCGGCCTTAGTAGGAATCCATGAAGGTCGAGGTGATGCGACGTCGAACCTGCTAAATCCCGATGGTTTATCGGCCAGACACCGGGACGGCACGGAGCTGAAGATCGACGTACAGATGAGAGTGGTGAAGAGCGAAAAGCACTCGGGCAATGACTCGGGCTCAAGCGATGACGATACTTCGGCTGATGAGTCTACCGTGGAGAGCGTCGAATCTGAAATGGTGTATGCATTGTGGATAACATACTCTAGGCACCTGCATACCTCCCGGGCGTCACCTACGGCTGATCCGCCCTCATTACAGCGGGTGATAACGCCCCCGCGCCAGCCGTCCCCGGGCCAAACCCCTGCTCATACGCCTCCCACCATCACCTCGGACTCAGAGGATAGCAGGGCTACACTGCCACCATCTAAATCTTCACTATCGCAACAAATCAAAGACGTAGCTATCAACGCTGCTAAGAAACTAGCGGGAGTCCCGGAGGGAACGGAGAAGAAACCATCTTCTGCCAGCGCCGAGGCCGTATCACCGCCCAAGAAGAAAAGCATAAACGATTTCATGATTTTGGAGGACATGGGGCAGGGTGCCTATGGCCAGGTCAAGTTGGCGCGGTGCAAGCACAATGGCGGCAAAAAGGTGGTTTTGAAATACGTGACGAAGAAGCGAATTCTCGTGGATACATGGACGAGGGACAGACGGCTTGGCACGGTGCCTCTTGAGATCCACGTCCTGGATTATCTCCGGCGGGACGGGTTGAAACACGCGAACATCGTCGAGATGGAGGATTTTTTTGAAGACGACGTCAACTATTATATAGAGATGACCCCACACGGCATACCGGGCATGGACCTTTTCGACTACATCGAACTTCGCGCGAACATGGACGAAGATGAGTGCCGGAGCATTTTTGTGCAAGTGGCCAAAGCTATACACCACCTGCATATAAAGGCGAAGGTGGTGCACCGTGACATCAAAGATGAGAACGTAGTCTTAGATGGCGAAGGAAACATTAAGCTCATCGACTTTGGAAGTGCGGCATATATCAAGAGTGGGCCCTTCGACGTCTTCGTGGGCACTATCGGTAAGTGAGCAAGCAGGTAGCGCATATAATCATATTCTCGAAGATATGCCATTGACTTACGGCTTCATCTAGATTATGCTGCGCCAGAGGTCTTAGCTGGGAAGCCGTACGGCGGGAAAGAACAAGATGTGTGGGCCTTGGGCATCCTGCTTTACACCATCATTTACAAGGAGAACCCGTTCTACAGCATCGACGAGATTATGGATCGCGACCTACGAGTGCCGTACACTATTAGTGACGAAAGTATTAATCTAATCCGCTGCATGCTCAACCGCGACGTGTCGCAACGGTACGATATCGATCAAGTGCTCCAACACCCTTGGTGCCAGATGGGATGAGACATGCACTCTACGACATGATTAAACTCGACGAACGATCTGTTGAGGACCAGTTGACAAGACGATTTTATGACAGTGTCTAATTATATTATATTTTCCTTATATTTTAGTCGTCCTTTTTGTTTCTGGAGACAACAGCGGGTGGGGAAAGAATTCTGGCAGGGTAACAGACATAACTAGGCCTAGAAGTCTAGGAAAGCGACAAGACAACAATGGATGATACGGAGTTTTTATGATAGCGAAACGCATAACAAGATACACAGCATTACCAAGAGAGCATTTGACTGAACCTCACTTTTTTTTATATTTCATTCCCTTCAAGCTCTTCTTTCCTAGCTTATAGCGGAAATAGAACGAGAGATACCCTTTACAACCCGAATCTCGCCCCCCCCCCTTTTTTTTTTGGTGTCGTTTCTTTTCTTTCTTTTTTCTTTCTTTGTCATCTTTCCTTCTGGTCCTTCTTGGTTTGGGTTTTGGAGTCGGTTCGGTCCCGGCATGCTACATGACAGACGGAATGAGAGCGATATATGAAACATATATATACATTCTTATGCATCGAGGGATCGGGAATCAGTAAGCACTATATAAATACATCGATAAATTTAAATAAATGAATTATTAAGTGACAAGATGCATATTACTATCTACGGGGCAGTTTATGTTTCTCTCTAAGGTTATCAGCAGGTGTAGGGAAAAGTGAAGTTTTGACCGAATAGCTAGGTAGCATCTCACCTGTCTTCCTCTAAATGATAATAAGGGGGCTTCGAGATTGGATACCCGGGTACGTAGATTGAATACGGAATCATGGATAGAGATGGGATTGAACATGTAGGTAAATTACGCTTCATTTGATTTCCCCTATCTTGCGTGTTCATCGCATCGATTATCTGCCTGCCTGTTTGCCTGTTCGTCTATGGAATCCCCAACTTTCTGCCTAGCTAACCTACATGTTTATTCACTTGGATCCGCTTAGGTACCAGCCCGCTTCACCGCTTCCCTTTCACAATAGGTTCCAAGCCGAAGATATCCTCCTCACGGATAGCGTTTCCCTCGGCATCGGCCGGCACCTCGCCGAACAAGAAGGCCGTGCGCTCGCGGTTAGCGTTCGCGGAAGGCCGCTTGCGGTGCCCGCCGCCGTCGGACTTGATTGCTGGTGCGGATCCGAATACAGATTTTGAGTTAGAGGCGGAAGTGGATGAGGTGGTAGAGATGGATGTGTCTGGTTCTAACATCCACGAGAATGAGGATTGCGCCAGTGTGGAACGTGTCGGGATCGGTGGCTGTGGCCGCTTGAGCGTTTGGACTGGTGTGGATGTCTCTACTACGCCTAGGGGATCCGTGTCTTCTCTTTTCTTTTCCGGTCCCCTTTCGTCTGCCCCTGGGCCGGAGGGCTCCTTTGTTGGGGGTGTTGATGAGGAGGAGGGTGCTACTGTTGTTGTTGTTGCTGTTCTCTTAGGGGTGTCGTCGTCATTCATCACCAAGGTATCCGTGTCTGATACCATTGGTGTGTTCGACACCATGGTCGCTACTGCGTCGCTTAGAGGCTCCGAGTCGACCTTTCTTTCCGTGCTGGTACCAGAGACAGGAGGAGGGGGAGGAGTGACGGAGATCTTGACGTCCTCGCCGTCTGGGAGAGCTGCTGTCGAGTCTTCGAGAAGACCCTTGACAAGCTGCACCTTCGACACGGCGACCTCGAGGGCATCCCGGATCTTGGCTTTGTCCTCTAGTTTGGAGTCAAAGCTGCTGATGTCCTTTAGCTCTGCGATAGCCTCTTCGAGCATCGAAGCCAGCTGCTGGTTCCGCTGGTCCATGATGATTGCAACGGCGTTGATTGCCGTGTTCGCGCTCGGGCTCGGCCGCGGTGACTCCGAGAAGAGGTCTTTACTACTCGATTTCATCGAGCTCCTGGCCTCATGGACATTGCGCCGGATCTCGACCATGGCGTCCCGCACCGCCTGGTTCAGACCCAGCCGCTCGCCCTGCTCGAGCACGTTCTTAGCCGCGCCCTGGAACAGGGCCTCTACGCCTGCCGGCGAGGGGCGGAAACGCGAGGGCGAGCGCGGGGACCGGGGGCCGCCGCCGGTCATCTTTTTGCGCAGGCTCGATCCGGCGGCGGGCGCCCTCGGCGTGCTTGGTCTGGATGTACTGGGCGTGTTGGGCGCTCTCCCGCTGTATTTCGTCACCAGCTCGTCCCCGCCCGAGACGTTGAGGTGGCGTCGGAGGTAGACCGCGTCATCTACGAATGTGTGTGGCCCATGGGGAGCTACGGGCACTGGGTATTTAAGTAAGAGTTGTAAAGCAACAGTGTAATCGGCCTCGAGTACTAACTCGGGTTAGCAGGTACCTAGGCGGATAGACAGGCAGACGGTTAAGTTCTCTCCGGGAGGGGGCTTACAGTCCCATCTTATTCTGAGTAGCATCGATGTACAAATCAAGTCTATTAGTTCAAAGGTCGGGTCAACAGAAAATAGGGTATCCCATAGTATAAGGATCTGATCAAAGAGGAATTCGCGGCTGAATAATAGTCGGATCCAGCGACTATCAGATCACGAAACAATCAGTGTCATTCCTTGGTGTGAGGTTTATTTCCCCTAGTCGACAGGGGGAAGACTCACATGAGAAAGACTTGTGGTAATATTTCAATGTTTTTGAGATGGGTAGAAAGCTCCGGATCAACCTTGTAGAGTAAGACCTCGTGAATATACTGACTCCTCTCGACAATAGAAGATTTTAATGGCTGCGAAGAGAAACCACCGCTCCCACCAGATTGGTCCTCTGGAGATTCGGCTGTTTCGTAGAACGGTTTTGCACGGTCCATAACCTTGGAGAAGAGGGCGAAAGAATCATGTTCGATGAAGGACGCATCCAGCATTTCCACCATCGTGAGATCTTCGGCAGCGCCGGGGGCAACGTTGACTGGGTCGATGGCGTCCTGGTCGACGACGTACACTATCGGCGCCAACAGCTCATGCATACCCTGACGATATCCCCCGACGTCTGGGTTGAGCTTACAATAGATGAAGAGAACATCGGTGATGAGCGTCTGGATATGTGGCTGGTGATAGAAGGGCTCATCCGGCAAGCGTTGGACGTCTTGGAGTATCTCAGCCCGCAAGAGCTCATCTTGACGGTATGTATTCCACGGAGACTAGTGTCACACCATCAATAGGGGTTTAGGACGCGGATAAGAGGGCGAGGCTTACGTTGACATCATCGGCCAGTGGGTCCGAGTTCCCGGCAGTGAGATATTCAGGGTGCTTGATGTACTTCAAGAAGTGATCTCTTAGAGAGGCATACGAGCTTCGTAACTCCAGCAGCGCATGAGTCCAGTTAGCAGTCTGAGCTGTGTCGCTTAGCAAGAATGCCTAGGTCGTTCATTTCAAGTCAGCATCAGTTGGGTCGTCTACTACTCATCACGATGTAGCTGGACAGTGGGAAAGATCATAGCAGACCTTCCAACAGACAGATCTACATCCCGCAATGCAAGGACTACCCGGCCCGTTCTCCTTAACCGCCCGCTGCAAGTCTTCCAAGCTCGAGCTGTGGTTCGGAGTCCTCTGCCATCGTGAACTGGGGATATGACAGAACAATCAGCATGTATGCACAAATTCGGACATTTCGGCTACACAGCTTACGAGGCGTCGATCAGAGATCTCATCCTGGTAATTCCTATTTATTATGTGCTGATGATGCCTCTAGGATCCTCGGTACAGTCCATATTAGGTGCTTTCTGTCTATATTAGAAACTGATACCAGACGTTGTCGTGGCTGAGGAAGCAGCTCAAGGTCGTTCCCATGTACATGGACAGTCGGTACATGAATAGGTAGATTGGCTCACAGCTGGATGAATCGGATACCACTTATATCCATGTATGCACTTATATACACACTTGGAATATCTATTAGATGCATAAATGTGGTGTGTACCTAGTAGACTAACCCACACAGGGCTAGCGCATTATTAGATAAGCTGATAGATTCCTGGCACTTAGTGCAGGTAGTACCAAGGTTGTCGCGGAATCAGACAATACAGCGGTAGGAGGTATGTACCATAGTACTTACAAGCAGTAGTAGTATCATCTCCAAACCAAGCCGCCTTCGCTGTACTTGGTTTACCCCAAATAAAAATTATAACTACAGAAATCATAACTACACAATAGCAGCATATTTATATACCTATAGCAAGCTTACGTCAAAGGCATGCTATCATCATTCTGTGCTCTCCTTGCACTCACGTAAAAGACCAGGCGACATGCTCCTCTGGGCCGCTGGAGCTGACTAGAAGCGATCCCGGAATGTAGTACCTAGTCCTGAGAAAGGGATCGGATCCAGTGCTCGGGAATCGACTCGCCGCCCAAGCAGTCATTGTTTACATGCTCCGAGCTTTCCTGCTACCACTTTGACAGCGCCGCGCCTCCGCACTACCGTTATCCTTGGCCAGTTGCCCCCCGCCGTCGAATATGTCCGCGGACCTCTTTGCCGCCTTCGGGGATTCGTCGAGCCTAGAGCAACAATCCCGACCCAAACATAACCCGACCAAGTCTGTTCTGACGGCAGCGCCGTTTGCCCCAAGCTCTGCCTTTAAATCTTTTGCGCCAAACCCCAGCCAGCAGCAATGGGGCCAGTCTTCGGGCCCATCTCTACATCAGTACCAGCATTCGTGGCAAACCGGCCAATCCTCCCCAGCCCTTCCGACCAAGCCATCTTTTGTTACATCGAGCGCTTTTCAAAGTTTAGGCTCACGGGATACCGGTGATTCAGATGATGATGGATGGGGAGACTTCGAAGTTGCGCCTAACAATGTACCCTTGCCGGTATCTGTGCCTGCAGCGCCAGAGGCACGAAAGCAGGTTGTTCCAGAACCACCGATCATAGCGCAAAATACTCGCTTGCAACGGACTAGAATTGTACGAGCTTCGACTTTAGACCTTGTGTCAAATAGCCTAGTGGACTTCCGGGAAGTTTCGCCACAACCTCCTCAATCGACCGGCTCGCGTTTTCCAGTGGTAGATTTACGACCAGGTTCAGCGGTTCCCGAGGCTAAGGCAGAAAAGGAGAAAAAGAAAGACGACCCAAATGTTTTATTTGATGCTGATGATTTTGACGGGGAACAAGATGCTGAAGAATTTGATGACGATACTGATTTTGGGGAATTTGAGACGGTTTCACCGCCTTCGCACCCAACTGCAGGCGCCCTATCAACGGCGGCGCCCAACAAAGTCGAGAGAGCTTCTAACCTTCTGCTAGAACTAGATTTGAACCATCCATCGCCGGCATCATGTACTCAGACAACTGAAACATTACCCAAGAACTCTACCCAGCGACATCTTGGCGCTCAAAACGTAGATTCAGGCAGACCGAAACCACCTCTGAAAATAGGACAGCCGCGGGGCAATGGGGTTCGCACCGAACCTCAGAGCTTCGATGAAGACTGGACCTTATCCGATACTTTGCCGAAGAAGCCAGCTCCTGCATCAACAAAGTCAATAGAGACATCCTGGGACTGGGAACCAATAGAAGAGCCGGGAAGCAGTCAACCTCCGACTTCGATAAGGAAGGCTACCAAGCCGCCAGGTGACAGCGATACGACTAATAACGGCGACGCTTCGTGGGACTGGGGTGAGGTAGAGGCTGATAGCGAAAATGTTGCTGAATCCAAAGATGCCGGTTTACCACCCATCAATATCCCGCCTCCGTCAATCCTGATGTCGATATTTCCACAACTATTCAACGAAGCCAATGAACAGTTATACAAGCCCATCAGTGGGCAGCGGCCTACGATTAAAGCCCGTATCCTATCAGACCCTAAAGTTTACGAGTTTCTGAGAGGCTACCTTACACTGGCGATAGTGGCAGCTCGCATTGTCGCTGGACGGAAAATGAGATGGCATAGGGATAACTACCTTGCGCAAAGCATGTCTATCTCGGCGGCCGGGAGCAAAGGTATGAAGTTAGCCGGGGTAGACAAGATGCAAGCCGCGCGAGAAGCTCGTGAGGCAGATGATGTAGTGAGCACGTGGAAGGGCCAAGCTGGCCGTCTCAAGTCGACAGTTGCGTCTGTAAACGCGGCAATGAAAAACAACGGCAAAGGCTTAAGCGTCCCCGAGATTACTGATACAATACAAGTCCAAACAGCCAAGGGCGTCCCAACAGCTACAAAACCTTGTGCCATATGTGGGCTCGAGAGAAACGAAAGGCTCGCCAAGATTGATCACGATGTAGAGGATAGCTTTGGCGAGTGGTGGGCGGACCATTGGGGTCACATTGCATGCAAACGGTTTTGGCTACAGCATGAGAAGACTCTCAGACAGAGATAATATATCTACTGCTGTAAGATAACCCTTTGACTGTGGGCCATGACAAGGGGAGCATTGCGTGAATAGGCTAGTAGCTGCCTATGTGACACCATCGAATTTAACATGCAAATCCTTTCACAAGACGGCCCCCCAACGACCGCTACGGACTGCGGAGGTTGAGATGAAGAAGACATTACCCTCTAATTTGCGGAAACGCTGGCGCCTCACACTCTACCCACAGGCCTTCGAGAATTGTGTACCTATGGTTGCCGCCCATTTTGAACTGGGGCAATGATTACTAGTCCCCAATATACATCGTGAACCCAATCATCGCTTGGGGTGATTTCTCGCAACCAATTATAGCAATACCTGCCAGTACTATCCCTGGCTGCTGCTATCATTGGCCGATAATTCAGTCTTGCGTTTATGCAAGTTAGCGGAGCCATTCTTCTAGCCTCCAAGCCACCGAGAAAGCCGTATAGTGACGGGCTTATGTATGCGCGAATCACGGAATGCCTCGCGTAAGCACTCCACGCCGGAATGCAGCTATTGGTTCGGATTATCAGCCATCGGTTTAATCACCACGCATATCTGATGAGCAATCGGGGTTTTCTCGACATATCAAGTGAGGACGTTCAATTAGACTATCCAGCTCTTCGAGATCTACCAGCGCTTCATCCCGATCCACATCTCCCCAGCAAGCCATACTCGTCCTACGACAAAGGATGGGTTGGTCAGTCGGCACAGCAACCACCTACCACTGTCATACCCAACGACGTTAGAAATTCAGACATACGATGGAACCACCACCATTTTGTATGTGATACATTGTTTATAGAACAAGGCAGTCCGGGCGGGAGAGACCCACAAGACCGACCACTCCAGAGTTATCCACGGATTCTTGCTGCCTCTCCCACGCAGCCCGCGGGATGCCATGCGGGTTAAGCGACCCCAACCTGTAGCTGCAGGTCTGCTTTACTTACGGACGTCTTTCTCGATAGTATGCTGTTTACGTGCGTAGGTTATACTGGAACCAGACTGGGCTAAGAAAAGCCCACATCTTGAGCCGAGTAATAACCTCATACCACCTGCTAACGTGTGTTGCTACCGGAATGGCACGGTGTTAACGTCGCTACTCAGACACAACAATATGCGATATGTAATGTGTAATACGTGACATTTAAGCACGGCCACTAAATGCTAATATACACTTGCCCACAGAGAAAGAGACAGCACAAAAGAGACGAGTGTCAGGGGAGCCCAGCGCGTTAGATTCTTTAGCAGCCGGGTATGTAATGAGAGAGAGAGAGAGAGAATAAAATAATAAAATAATAAAAATAAATGGGGAAAAGCCTCATCATCTCAGTAGTCAAAACATTTGATTCCGGACAAATGAAGTTTGGTCAGCAATAAGAGCAACGTGCCATTGCATGTTTTGGTATGGGACATAGAGTATGGGGTATGGGGTATAGAATGATCCTCCTGTTGGGCAACAGCAGCATCCATACACACATGTAGGCTTAATACCACCCGGCTAGCAAATTACATGAAGACCCTCCGGTGTCTAGCATAGAACATTCGGTAGACTCCGGTTCTGTGCATTGAAGCACGGTCATGAGACTCTCCTACGGGCAAGTATCACCTCCCAACAGGGATGTTCTACATACCTTGTGGAGTATCACTATCAAGCGGTGTCATCTTTATCTCTGTGTGTCTGTTCATCTTATGAAAGTATTGGATATTATACCTACCAGGTATATCCCATCTCTTCAATTTTTTGGAGTGCCTCCGTGTATCGGGTTGAAATGACATTCTGTATGCTTTATTATCAGGATTGCACATAGATAAGTATGTAATCTGCTTGCGTCTTTGAGGTAGAGTCCAACTTTACCTCTCACAGATTCACAGGAGACGGCTTTCAAAAATTCAGCGGAACTGGTCAATTACCTACTCGTATGCATTGCTGGAGGCATACAAGGTATGTACTGCCTTCCAAGCTCTTAAGCTCCCAGGGGGTGGATCTAAAACGCTACACGCAGAAGCACTTTCTTCAACTCAAAACAAAGTTAAAAAGTTGATTGCAGTCGGCTTCTAGGCTGAGCTTGTACACATCTTGGTCACCAATCGACAAACATACTGATACAAATATACAAAGTAAGTAGGTAGGTAGGTAGGTGACCGGTACGTTTATACTGCTTAGAGAACATGTGCCTACGACTTGACACTTTGGAAGCCCGGGCTTTGCTTGCGGTACTACTTGCTTCAAGGATAACATAAGCAGAATGAATGAATAAATGAATGAATGGATGGATGGATGGATGAAGACTGAAGTCTCTTGGTACAAACGTACTACTACCGTCGCTATGTGGGTACATGTATACTAGTATTTCTTGCATGTACTTGGTACAGCTCCGATGCCACTAATGTAGCTCCCTCCCTACATGTACCTTCCTTTGTCCTGTACCTACCTACCTAGGTAGATACGCACCTGCCTATAAGGAAAAGCGCATCTGTATGTGTACCTACTTTGGAGAAGTACCTGCCTCATTACTCAGCCCAAAGGGCTAAGGGCCATTGTGTATCGCAATTGGCAAATCAAGTGCTAAAGACGGTTCCGACTTGGAGTTTGGCTTCAACGACCGTCCCCTCTCCTCCCACCTATTTTTCCCTTCTCAGTGATCCTCCCCCCAACTCCCCGAGCAACACCTTACATAACTTCATCACCGTTTCTACGACACACACTCACCTGTTTTGTCGCAGAATTCTCAACCACACCTCTTTCCACCTCCCTGCCTCCCTTTTCCTCTCTTCCTCTCTTCCTCTCTCACACCCTCTTCCACTCTTCTCTCTTTCTCATTCCTCTCAGTCCCCTCAACCTTATATCCACTCCGCCTCCACCTCCACCTCTGTCCTTGTCTTAGTGCTGGGCATCTCCCTCCACGCCTTAACGTCATCTTGTCAACCGTCTGGTGTACTCCTCTCCCATCTTCACCCCTCAACTCTCTATTCTCTTGCAGGCTAGGTCAACGCCTGACAACCTTTATATGCAAAGGTATCCGTGCTACCCTCTGCATCTCTCCACAACCGGCGACTTCTATCAAACAAGTGGACCAATCCGATTTGTGTAGACACCTAGGTTATTTATCTACCTTGGTCTCATTATTCCTTTGGGCACGTATTGGTAAGTTGCAGTGAAAAATAACTCTACCGATGTGAGTCGGATATGATAATGCTCTTTGCCATTATCCTAGTACCCCCCAATTGTTGGTGCTATTCTTGAAATACCTAGTCCCTGTTCACATTCCCGTCGACATCACAGGTCAAATCCACATCGGCCAGTCAGCCAAGACTAGTCCGTGGACCCCTGGGAGGGGGCAGCATCGTCCTAGTCTATCTACATTCCTTCCTACGGTAGCTTGTGTGGATTGCAGCACCTAGTTTCATTGACTGATGGGGATCTGCTATTTAATTTATTCTTCGCCTCGCCATAAAAAGCCACACAAACAGCCAGAGCAAAAACTCCGTATTCTGAGATAATAACTCCACAACCCCGCAACTACTGACAACTGTGCAACAACAGCAGATTCCCGCTCAGTCACGCAGTATATGCAAGTGATAGACGTACCCAAGAAGCTTGCGCATACGTGCTGAACCACCCCTCCGCCACAATAGCCCGCAAAAGCACACGTCGCGGTCTCTTATCGCGACACAATACTTGCCCGGATTACAAAAGGTCTGCAGAACCCCGCCAAACCCCTTGCTTCTAGCCATGTGATTTATTTCCTACTCTTGATTGCCACTGTCGGACGCCATAATGAAACGTCCCTGATCCCGGCGCCCTGTTTCTAACTTGTATACCCTTTACCAAAGCTTTTGCACAATACATCCCGTCGCTTTTTCTACTGCATAAGACGAGCTGCTGCTGCTGAGTCCATTTCACGCTCACTCCGGATTCCCACTCGCAATCATAGATGCTCGACCTTCACAGCTCATGTTTGCATTTCTCTCCATTGCAGCGATTCCTCACCAGTGTTTCTAGACCTCATTGTATAACATAGTTACCTCATCTCACATGATACAGCAACCAGCTTCCCCGCAGAACCCACACCAGCTTATCAGAGCTAACCTGCCACCAGTTTGTCCCAGCACATTATCCCAAGGGTCCAGTTCGTCGCCGCCATCGCATGCATCGACCGCCGCACGCATATAACGATACTACCATCTGACCATCCTGTCGCTGCATACCCGTACACTTGAAACCTCGAGACACTTGAAACTCGGAATCATCACAATCCTCAATCCTCATCTCCTCCACTACTCGCCATGTCTGTCACCCAAGAGTCGATCCCGCCAAATGGTGCTGATGCAGTTTCTGCTGACTATAAGCTCGATGATAACGAGCCCCGCTTGGGCCCGGATGGTGAACCCGCCCCTAAGACGGACGAGGAATATGCTGTCGCCCAATTGACCCTCCGTGCCATCGTCTCGTCCAAAGAGGCCGGTGTTATCATTGGCAAAGGAGGCAAAAATGTAGCTGATCTTCGCGACGAGACCGGCGTTAGGGCCGGTGTGAGTAAAGTGGTTCATGGTGTTCACGACCGCGTCTTGACAATCACGGGAGGTTGCGAAGCTATCTCCAGAGCGTATGCTATCGTGGCGCGTTCACTTATGGAGGGTGCCCCATCCATGGGTATGGGAGGTGTTATCCAGCAAAACGGAACTCATCGTAAGTATAATGGAGCCACCTTGCCTTGGTTCATGCTGACAAGACGATTCATAGAGCTGAAGCTACTTATATCTCACAATCAGATGGGCACAATTATCGGCCGCCAGGGACTGAAGATCAAGCACATTCAAGATGCCTCAGGTGTGCGCATGATCGCACAGAAAGATATGCTCCCTCAGTCGACGGAACGAATTGTCGAAGTGCAGGGTAACCCAGAGGGAATCCAGCGAGCCATTTGGGAAATCTGCAAGTGCTTGGTAGACGATTGGCAGCGTGGCACAGGCACCGTACTCTACAATCCAGTTGTTCGCACGCAGCCTGGAGGTGCGGGGCCCCTTGGCGGTAGTGGTGGTACTGGCGGGGTTGGTTATGGTTCCAGCAGAGGCGACTATGGCCCATCGCGCGTGATGCGGACTGGCAACGGAGCCGACTTCAGCAATGGCGCGCCACCACGCCAATTCAACCGCCGTTCTGATTCTGATGCAGCTACAAGAGGCCCCCCCACGCATGATGAAAACGGAGAGGAGATCCAGACCCAGAACATAAGCATCCCCGCAGACATGGTTGGCTGTATCATTGGCCGGGCTGGTAGCAAGATAAGCGAGATACGCAAGAGTTCTGGTGCCCGTATTTCTATTGCTAAGGTGCGTTACGGTCCCGGATTGGGAGTCTGGCGGCTCAGAAAATCCCCCTTATTATCATCGTGTATACTACATCTTGTGTTGAAACTAACAGGGAGACCAGGCCCCGCATGACGAAACAGGTGAACGAATGTTCACAATCATGGGAACTGCTAAGGCTAACGAAAATGCTCTCTTTTTGCTGTATGAGAACCTCGAGGCCGAGAAAATGCGACGCAGCCAAGCGCAATCACCCGAGTAATCATCAACTTCTTTTGCTTTTGCTGGGATTTGGACCGGCATCTCCGCCAAAACATCGGTTCCATACGTTTGTCTATGGTATTTTTTACCGTTGTCTGGTTTGGTGACATACCCTGCGTTGGGGGAGAGTTCCAGATCTGACTTGCCGCAAGGCTCCTGTTCCGGATGTGATATTTACGAAATGACGTAACGAACCAGTTCTCCTCTTCCG
>Ga0247782_1000549_pt1 | contig 17637 bp, 3 predicted proteins | sample UWRJL019104C5_FD_179928 | JGI IMG/M metagenome (GOLD analysis project Ga0247782, IMG submission 179928) | Plant litter microbial communities from Arlington Agricultural Research Station in Wisconsin, United States - UWRJ-L019-104C-5 | ecosystem: Environmental > Terrestrial > Plant litter >...
TATACTACTTTTAAGTTTTTTATATAATTAAATATAGTTATAACTATTTTAAATAAAATTTTGCTTATAATAAATCTAGTTTTATTAAAGTTATATATATTTTTTTTTAAACTTTATATTTTATTATTATGTTTTATATAAAAGCAAACTACTTATAATATTTACACAAATCTTTATATAAAACGCGCTAATAATCAATTTAGCAATTAAAACATATTATAAAAGCTAGTTATTATTATATAAAAAAAAATGTTTAGTTTTTGCTAACATATTCTTTATTATATAACTTTAGCAATTAGTTAGCTATATTTTTAATATTACTATATTTAAGTAAAAATAATTATATAATAAAGTTAAGTATATATTATATAATAGCTTGCTTTTTAAATTTAATACGTTTTTGCTTTTTAAAGTTACTATTATATATAGTTATATAGCTACGTTTTTAGTTTGCTAAAGTTATTAATAGTACATTATAAATTTTAGGTGTACGTTAAACGCTTAGTTTTAAGTTTATATAAAGAGCTTAAAGTGCAAAAATAATATTAAACTCTTTTTAAAAGCCTACTATAATGTGCAATAAAAATATAATAGGTTAAAAATTGTTTGTATAAAGGTTAGAAAAAGTGTGCAATTAACCTAGGTATGTAATTAACCTGTAGAATATATTATATTAAATTTAATATATAAAATATAATTTATTTTAAAAAAATTAATAATATAATAATATTCAACTATTAAAGTTATATTTAAACTTTTTTTAGCTAAAATATAAAGTTTTTAAATTTTATAATAATAATTAATATTTTTTAGCTACTTTATTTATGAAAATTATATTAAAATTAGTTATATTTATTAAATTTAATATATTTAAAAATTAAAAATATAATATAATAGTTTTTTATTTTAATAATATTTAAAACTAATATTATATTTTAATTAACTTTTTTTGCTTTATTATATTTTTTTAAATATTAATGAAAAATAAATTATATTATAATATAAATAAATTTAAAATACTTTATTTTAGCTTTTAATAATTTTAAATATATAAAACGCTTTTTTTATAATAATAATATAAATGTACTAAAAAATATTATTACTAACTTTAAATACTTTATATATATATATATATATATTATTATTTTTAATAAATAATAAAAATATTTTGTTAATAGTTATGCTAATAATTTTAAATTTTTAAAAATTATTAAAAATATTTATTAACCTTTTTAATTTAATGCTAGTGCTACTAATTATAATCATATTTTTATATAATTTATTTAATAATAATTTTTTATATTTTATTTATTATAATAAAAAATATTAACTTTATATATTAGTATTTTATTATAATTAAATTTTTTTTATAGCTTATAATAAAAAAATTTATTTTAGTTTTAAATAGATATTTTATAAACTTTAAAAATTTACTTTTTATAATATTAATATATAAATTATTAATTATTATATTTATTATTTATAATGCTTTAAATATATTATAAACTATTAAAACTTCTTAAATAAATTTAAGCTTATTTAAAAACTGCTAATTTTATTATTATTTTATTAGTAATACTTTTTAAAAATATATTTTAAGTAATTAATAATTTTAATAAATATAATACTTTAATACTAGTAATATATAAATATAACAAAAAATATTATTTATTTTAAATAATATTAATTAAAATTATTTTAAATTATAACTTAAATTTTATATTTAATTTTTAGTAAGCTTTTTAAAAGCATATAAAATTGAATTAGCTATATTTACTAATAATTACTTTTAAACTAATAGCTTTAACGTATTTTATAGGTTAATTGTATACCTAGGTTAATTGCATATTTTTTTTCTATACAAAAAACGTCCGTGCGCAACATTATAACTTGGCTAATACTAATCCTATAATAATATAAATAGTACCAGTTAATTTTTAACTAAATAACAAGTTTAAATATGCTAGGCGATTATAAAAATATTAATAAGATAAGAAGACAGTGTTGTAAGTGTAGATTATATTATTGTTGTTAAAAAAAGAGATTAGGCTAGCAAAGCTATAAGTAGAGAGGCTTTATAGTATATATGGTATATTACTACTATATGCACTATGTCTTACACACTGTGCTATAATGATAATAATGTCCTAACAGTTGCCCTTTGCAGTAAAAAAAAAAACAACAATGTCCTTGTTGTTGTTAACAACCTTAAAATATATTAATTAATTTGTATAAAAGCTATTATTATTTACAATCTATTATTTTTATAATTAGGTCTGCAATACTTTGTTAAGTACTATTAAAATGCTAATAAAAAAAAATTATAAAGCAAACAAAAAAAAAAAAAAAAAAAAAAATTTTAAAAAAAAAAAATTTATTATTTTTTTAAAATTTTTTTTAAAAATAAGAATAAAAAAAATTTAAAAAAAAAAAAAAAAAAAAAAAAAAAAAAAAAAAAAAAAAAAAAAAAAAAAAAAAAAAAAAAAAACAGCTTAAAATAAAAGCATTTATTATTTTTATTAAAATATTTATTAAAGCGCTTTATTATTTTTATAGTATTTTAAAAAGGCGGCTTTATTAAATTATTTTTTAAGCTAAAGTAATGCTAAACGATTACAATAGTGTTAATAGGACATAGAAATAGTGTTATAATATGTGTTTATTTTGTATTGTTGCTAAAAAAAGAAAAGAACATAAAGAAGCTATTAATAAAGGATTAGCTATATAATATATAGTATGCTGCTACCTAACACGGTGCACTGCTATTGTATAGCCTAATAGTTGCCCTTTTTATAAAAAAGAGAACAACGTCCTTGTTAATAATATTATTTTTTATAAAATAAAAAAAGCTATTAAAAAAATAATGTTATTATATAAAAGAAAAAATAGTAGATTTATATTAAGAAAATTTATTTTTAACGTAGTGTTTTTAAAAGGCGACCTTATTAAACTATTTTTTGCAATAAAGTAAACTAAGCTAGTTGTGCTAAACTTGCTTTTTTTGCTGCAAGCTTGTTAAGCTTATTATTATTAAGCAAACTAAAACGCTATTATTTAATAATAGTTTTTGTACTTATTATTTTATATTTTTTTTATATTATTTTAAGTTTTTTATTTAATAATTTTTTGTTTATAAAGTTATGTATAGCATTGTAGATTTTTTTATTAAGTATACTTTTTAAATTAATAATTTAAGGACTTAATTTGCTAATAGCATTTAAAATTGCTACTATTATAGCTATGCTAACGTTAAGCTTATTTGCTTTTATATAAATATTAAGCGCATTGTTAGTGCTAAAAACATTTGCAATATTATTATTTACATTATTAATATTTATATTTTAGCTACTATTAGTATTATTATTTATTAATTTTTAAAAATGTTAGCTATATATATTATTTTTTATTTTTAATGTAGCTAATTTAAGCATTATAAAACTATAGTACTATATTGTAAAGGTTATAATATTAAGATTTTAATTGCTATAAAATGTAGTAAATATAAACTTAGCGGCTAGTAAGTTATATTTATTTATATAGTTAGTAATATAATTTATAATATTTAAAAGTATAAATTTTTAAATAAATAATAGTTATTTTTTAAGTTGTATAAAAATTATACTATAATATTTAAATATAACTATGTTATTAAAAAAAAACCTATAATATAAAAACTTAATATTATTAAAAATTAATTAAAAAAGTTTTTGTTAATAAAAACTATTTTGTTAGTAAGGATAATTTTGCTAATAAAAACTATTTTGTTAGTAGTGCTATTTTATTGCTTAAGCTTTGTATTATTAATATTTTTTAGGTTGTTTAATTAGTTATGCTTTTTTTTATATTGCTTTTTATTATTTTAGTTATAATTTTTTTGCTAATTTTATATTATATTAAAATAAATAATACTATAATTAGTTAAGTTATTAAAGCTATTATTGTTTAAAATAAATATTAGTTAAAAGCATTATTATTTAACTTTAAAGTAATAATTATATTATTGCTAATAATTTAAAATTTTAGCATTATATTTAAAAACTATAAAATATATTAATTTTGCTTGCATAAGTAATTTTTTAATTATTACTAGTAATATGCTAAATTTATAGGCTGCGTTATTATAAATTTTTAATCTTTTTAACTTAAACGTTATTAAAAAATTAAATAGTTTATTAAGCAATTAAAATAAATAATAACGCTGCTATTAAGCAATAAAAGCTAACTTATTATAAGTTTTAGTATATAAATATAACTTTAAAGGCTATTTATTAAAAGCTATAAGCAACACGTTTAAAAAATTAAGAGAGGTTAATTTTTAGACAAATAAAATATTATTTTAATATTTATATTTAATACTTTTGCTTAAATATAACGCTATTAATAACTTTATAATTATTATTTTTAGTTAAATAATTAATAATATAGCTTTGCTTTTTAGTTTTTAAATTAGCTATAAAAAGGTTAAAGTATTATTAAAAATTTGCTTTAAAAAATATTTTAATTTATTGCTTTATTAACTTTTGTTAGCTTTATTAACTAGGTTGCAATGCTTAGCTAATATATATTAAACTTGTTTTTTATAATTAAAAAGTAATTTTAATATATTTTTATTAATATATTAATTAATATAATAATTTAATAAAAATATGTTTATATAAATAATAAATAGTTAGTTAAGTATTATTATAGCTAAAGCTATTATTAAGATGCTTAAAGCAATATATATAATAATAATATATAAAATAATATATTTAAAAAATAAATTAATAAAAAATTAAAATAAAATAGCATAATAAATAATATATTAAGTAAATAAAATAAATAAAGTTATAATTAAAAGCTAACTTATTAAAAAATTTATAATAATAATAAAATTAACTATTATAAAAGCTTTACTTTATAAAGTATAAGTAGGTATTTTATAGTATAAGCAAATAATAATAAGTTTTATTAAAAAAAAAAATTATATTTATTATTAGCTAGTTTTTAGTTTAGTTGTACTTTAAGTATAATTATTTTTTTTTGCTATGTTTTAATAACTTTAGCAGCTATTTTAGTAATAAAAAAAATATTGCTTATTAAATACTTTTACTAATTTAGCTATATTTTTATTAATAGCACTTAAAAATATTATTTATTAAATTAGTTATTATAACTTTTTTAATAAATAAAATATTTTAATACTAGTTATTTTTTAAAGTATATTAAGCATTGTTTAAATAACTTATTAATTTTTAAAAAAATTTTTTTTTTTTTTTTAAATACTTATTTAAAAAAAAATTATTGCTATATAAATAAGCAATAAAAATAACTTAATTAATTTGTTAATAATAAAAAAAGTTTAACTTATATATTAGTTTGCTTATTTTAGTTGTTATTATAAAAGATTTTGTTTGCTATAATAATTATTTTTTTAATAAATTATTTAAAAATTTATATTTTTTATAAAAATAAAAATAAACTTAATTGCTAACTTAAAACTAAATAAAGTTATACTTAGTATTATAATAAAATTTAATATTATTAGCTATAAATTTAGTAGCTAATTTTAATTATATTAATAAAAGTATTATTATATTTTAAAGTTAAAAGTTTAACTTAAAACTTTAAAAATTAATAAAAAAAATTAAAGTTTAAAACTTAATACTACTTTATTAAAGCTTTATTTAATTGCTAATAAAAAAGCATTATTAAAATTATATTATAATGCTAATAAAAGTTTTACTTATATAATATTAATATAAAATAATATATAATATTAAATAATAATTTTAATATTTTAATTATATTATTTGCTAAAGCTATTAGTTTAAATATAATAATTAATAAAAATTATTAATTTAGTTTTATATGTTTTTATAAAGCTTACTAAAAATTAAATATAAATTTTAAGTTATAATTTAAAACAATTTTAATTAATATGTTTTAATTATATAAAATTAAAAAGTTTGCTAATATATTAGCTTAATTTATAGTAATATAGTAAATATTGCTTAAAATAAATAATATTTTTTAACTATGCTTATATATTACTAGCATTTAAGCATTATATTTATTAAAACTATTAACTATTTAAAAAATATTTTTAAAAAGTATTGCTAGCAAACTAATAATAAAATTTATAGCTAATATATAAAATAAAATTAGCAGATTTTAAATAAGCTTAAGTTTACTTAATAATTTTTAATAGTTTATAATATATTTAAAGTATTATAAATAATAAGCATAATAATTAATAATTTATTTATTAATATTATAAATAATAAATTTTTATAATTTATAAAATATTTGCTTAAAACTAAAATAATTTTTTTTATTATAAGCTATAGTAAAAATAAAATTATAATAAAATATTAGTATATAAAGTTAATATTTTTTATTTTAATAAACTAAATATAAAAAACTATTATTAAATAAATTATATAAAAATATAATTATAATTAATAGCATTAGTATAAATAATATTAAATTAAAAACATTAATATATATTATTAATAATTTTTATAAATTTAAAGTTATTAGTATAACTATTAATAAAATATTTTTGCTATTTATTAAAAATAGTAATATTTATATATATATAATATTTAAAATTATTAATAATATTTTTTAGTGCTTTTATATTATTATTTTAAAAAAAAAGCATTTTATATGTTTAAAATTATTTAAAGCTAAAATAAAATATTTAAAACTAAATTAATATAATTAAAAATATATTAAACGTTTAATTAAAATTATAATAAGTAAGCAAATATTATTATTAATTTAATATTAAGCTTAATAAAGTTAACTAAATAAAAGCTTATTAAATTAATAATTTTTTTTATAGCTTTATAATTTATTAGTATAATTATAAGTAATAAGCTAAATTAAATTAAAATATAAAATTGTTTATATATTTAAACTAAACTAATTATTTTTAATTTAGTTATACTATAATATAATTTAGTTTTAATTAATACTTTATTAAAAAATATAATAAAATAAATAAAATTAATTAAAATATAACATTTATTTTAAGTACTATTAAAATAAAAAACTATTATATTATATTTTTACTTTTTAAATATATTAATCTTAAAAATATAATTTTAATATAATTTTAATAAATAAAATAGCTAAAAAATATTAATTATTGCTATAAAATTTAAAAACTTTATATTTTAGTTAAAAAAAGTTTAAATATAACTTTAATAATTTAATATTTTTTTGCTATTAATTTTATTAAAATAAATTATATTTTATATGCTATATTTAATAAGTTTATTTTTTATGTTTATATAAATAATAGCTTTTGCTAACACTATAAAATAAATTTATATAAAAAGCTAACTAAATTAATATATATTTTTAAAGTAATTAATATATAAAGCTAAGCAATTTTATAAATAGCTATAATATATTTATTAATAATTATAATATTAAAACTATTTATTATAAAACTTAATAAATATATTACTAAATATACTATAAATAATTTAAATAGTTTAAAACTTAATTTAATATTTTTAAATATATTAAGCATAGCTTTAATATATTTATAATATTTAAATATTATTTTAAAAACAATAATATTATTATTAATATAAGCTATAATATATTAAAAATAATAAAAAAGTTAATTATTTATAAATTGCTATATAAATTTAAAAGTATTTTAAAATTTTATAAGTATAATAATAAATATTTTTAAACTATAAAAAAAATATAATTATTATATAGTTTTAATAGCTAAGCTATATAAGCAGCTAGTAAAAAAACTTAAAGCAGTTAATAACTAATATATATAAATATTTTTAAAGCTTAATAATCACTAACTTTAATATAAGCAATAAATAAATATTAAGCATAATAACTTTATTAAAAAACTTTAAATAAATAATAACTTAACTTTTATAAATATTATAAATAATTTGCTATACTATAAATATAAAATAATTAAATAATATAAAGTGCTTTATATACTTTAGCTTACTTTTATTATATATACTATTAAAAAGTTTTTTAATAATTTTTTAATTTTAAATACTTAGTATATAAAGTTTTATAATAATAATAATTTAGTTTTGCTAACTTTTAATTAGCTTAATTTATATTTTTTTTTAATATATTTATTATATTTATAGTATGCTAAAGCTTATATTATTTTAATATTTAAATAAAGCATATTACTAATTTAATATTTACTATATATACTTAATTATTATTTTTAGTTTGCTAGCTAAAAATATTTTATAGCTTTTTAGCGCTTAATATTATTAACTTTTTTATAAATAAAATATAGTTTTAAAATATATTAAAAATATAGTTATTATTAATTTTTAATATTAAAAGTATAACTATAACTTTATTAAAAAAGTTAAAATTTATTAATAAATAAAAAATATTGTTAGCATTTTTAATAAAAGCAAAAATAGCTATAACTATATTAGCTATAGCTTAATTAATAATAATACTACTATTTTTAGCATAATTAAAAATAGAGCTAAAATATATTTTTTATTAAATTTATATTAATTAATTTATTATATTAATAAATAGCACTGCTTTTAAAGTATTTAGCATTATTATTATAGCAATAATACTATTTTATAAAAGCTAAAAAAAGTAAGTTTGTATTTTTATATTATTTATTTAAAGTAAATTAATATAAGCCACTAGTAATATTATAGCTATAAATAAAAAAACTACTATTTTATATATTACTATTATATAATAAAAATTTAATAGCTAATTTTGTAAAGTTATTATTACTATTTATAACTTAAAATTAAATTTAAATACTATTATAAATAAAAAAAAGTTAATAAAAATAGTATATTTGTTTAAAAAAAAATTGTTTAATAATAAATTAAGCTTAAAATTTAATATTAACTATATTATTATTATAAATATTTTTATATAAAAAATATTATTAATAATATTAAATAATAATAATTAAAATTTAACTTATTTAATAAGTTTTATTTTACTTTTTAAATTATAAATTAATAGCTTATATTTAGTAATATTTTAATATAAAGCATATACTAAGCAATTTAATTATAATTAAGTACTATTATAAAATAGCTTATATTAAAGCAAATTAAAATAAGCATTACTTTTAAAGTTAAAAAAGCTAATATTTAAAAATATATATATATAAATAATAATATTATTTTAATAGTAAATAAAATAGTTAGCATTAAATAAGCAGCAATAATATTAAATATATTATTTGCTATAAATACTTTAATATTATTAACTATTATTTAAGTATATATACTTAATTAAAGCAAGCATAAATTATTATAAATTATTAAAAAATGCTATAGCTATTTAATATTATTAAAAAATAAAATATAATATTGCTTATATATTATAAGTTTAAGTTTATAAATACTAAAACTAATATTTATTACTAAAAAAACTTAAAATAGTTAGCAAAAGTTTTATTATTTTTATTATTAAAATATTTAATAAAAATCTTTTTATTAATAATATTTTTACTTTTTTTTATTATTATATATTTTTAAGTAAGCAATTTAACTTTTTATAATTTTATATTATGCTTATTTAATATTAAAAAAACTTTATTTTTAATGCTAAAGTATACTTTATTAAGTTAATATTAAATTTTAATTTATTGCTAATAAATAAAAATATAAAGTTATTATACTTATTAAAAGCATTTATTATTATAACTTTATTTAATACTATAATAAGTTTTATATTTTTAATATTAACTAAAAAAATTTTAATACTTAAAAAATAATAACTACTATATTAATATTTTTAAAAGTTTTAAAAATTATTATAACTACTTTATAACTAATTACTATAGCTATAACTAAACTATTTGCTATAATAACTATTAGCTTAAAATATATTATTATTATTAATAGTATTTATAATAAATATTATTATAAATAAAAGTTTAAAAGCAAAAACTAGTATATTAATTGCTACTAAAATAGCTAAAACTATTATAATAAGTGCTAAGCTACTTTATATAAAACTATTATTACTTATTAGTTTAGCTTTATATAAAGTTAACTTGCTTTTAATATATATTAAAAATATATTAAGCAATATTATATTTTTAAGTTTATTATATAATTGCTAAAAATTAAAGTAATTTTAATTTTATATATATGTTATAAACTGCTTATTTATTATAAACTTTAAGTTATAATAATTTTTAATTTGCTTTATTGCTTAAATATAAAATAATATATTTATAATAATATTATTATAATTATATAGTATACTAAATATTATTTTTATAGTATTAATAGTATTATAATAAATTTTTTTTTTAAGTTTAGTTAAAAAATAATTTAAGCTAGCTTTTATAACTATTTTAATAAATTTATTAAGTATACTTATATACTAAATTTAAGTATTGCTTTATAATAATTATAAAAACTTATTTTAAATTATAAATTTTTTAATAAAGGTTATAATATATTAATATATAAATATAATAAACAAATATATACTTTATTAATAAATATAATTAATAACTATTATTATATATTTACTAGTACTAAATAATTTAAATAATATAAAATTAAAATAGCTAATAAATAATAACTTTTAATTTAATATAGCAACTATTTATTAACTAATAAAAATAAAAATATTATTAAAAAAATATTAAAACTATTATTTTATAATATAGCTTTAATAGTTAAAACTATTTTAATAGCTTAATGCTAACTATTAATAGTACTAAAACTTTCTTTTTAAAACAGCATTTTAAAAAATATAAGCAATTTTAAAAAAAAATTTAAATTTTTTTTTTTTAATTAAGCATAAGCTATAGCTATAGCTTTTTATATAGCTTAAGCAGCTATTTAATAAGCTTTTTTAATTAAGTTTTTTTATTGCTTTTTTTATTATTAATATAATAGCATTATATGTTTACTAAAAGTTTATTTATTAAGCGTTTGCTAAGTAAGTTTAATTACTTTATTTTAAAAAGTATAAAGTTAAAGTAAGTTAAAAATAAAGTTATTAAAAAATATAAAAAGCTAATATAAAATTATTAGTTTAAAAATAAACTTAATAAATTAACTTAAAGCATATAAAACTTTAATAAAAATAGCTATAATAATATTTTTAGTAATAATAGTACTTTTAGCATTTTTAATATAGTTAGTTGCTTTAATACTATTTTTATAATTATTATTTTAATATGCTAATTTAAAAAAAATAAATTAAAGTAAATAATAAAAACTTTAAATATTTTAAGCTATTTTGTTTAAATAAAATAATAAAAAGTCAAAATATATGCTTTAGCAAAAAAATAATTTATTATTTACTTTAAAAAGTAATTTTTATTTTTAATACTATATAATTATTAAGTATATTATTTGTTAATAACAAGTTTTAAAAAGTATAATTTTTATAGTAATACTTTTATAAATTTTAAAATAATATTTTATATAGCAACTAATAGCTTTTAAACTTAAAGTAAGCTAAAATTATTTTTTAAAAATATATTTACTTTTATATATAAATAATACTTTTTAGTTATTAAGCTATTTATAAGCAAGCCTTGCTATTAGCAATTAGTAGTATTTATATTAAAAAAAAATAAAGTTTAAAGTTTAAATTTTAACAAACTTAAATTTGCTTTATATGTTTATAAATATAATTTGCTTTATATATTTATAAATATAATTTATAAATAAAAGTAGCTAAGCTTAAATATATATTTATATAGTGTTTATATAGTTATAATATAGTTATAATATTAAAGTAAAAAAAAAGACCTTTAACTAAAAAAAGCAACTATATAATTATATAGAAAGCATTTTTAGTTTTTTACAACAATTAAAAAGGTTTTGTTAGTTTGTTTTAATTTTAAGTCTACTTAAGTTTAAAGGTAACTATATTAGCATAGTATAGGTAGTATAACAAGAGTATAAATATATGCGTACTACTGTTAAGGCAAGATAATATTATTAATATTATAAGTAATAAGCTATAAATAAGCGTATAAAAAAAATAAAACGGACATAGTTAACGTTATATTTTTAAATCTTATATTTATATTTATAGTACTAGCGTTTATTTCGCTTAAAAAAGATAATTTAGGCTAGGGCAAGCATTATTACTAATATAGTAGTTAAGGTAAGACTTTATTTAAAAAGTTAATCTTAAGATTGCTAGCTACTAATTACTAAATAATTATAATAGGGTTAATAAGATATAAAGATAGTATTATAACATGTATTTATTTTATATTGTTGCTAAAAAAAAAAAAGGACATAAAAAAGCTATTAATAAAGGATTAGCTATATAATACATAGTATGCTGCTGGTACGGTTAAGATGTCATATAATGAAAGTGATTGATTAATCTAAGGAGAAGAGGTCCGTAGGACGTCTTTTTGTTAACTACTTATGTAGGCGTATAAGATGACTAAGCTATGCATAACTAAGCAAAAGTAGAGCAATAAGGTAAGCAAATGTGTAAGGTAAGCAAGTGTAAAGTGTAATATAATAATTGCTGCTGCCAAAAGAAAAAATTGTCTTGATTTTAGTTATGATTAGAAAAGCTTTAGGCTTAATATTGTAAAGATGTTTTCTTTTTTTTTTAATGCTGCTAGCTATTTTTTAGCTTTGTTATTTTAGTATTTAGTATATTTACTTCGTTTTTAAGGTCTTAGATAGCTTGTTTTATTTAGTTTATTTGTTTTTTAATGTCTTTTTTAGCGAACATTTATTATTAGATCTCTTTATTGCGCTTAGCAGCTTTATTAACTAAACATTTAAGGTTTTCTTTTTTAGTATTTTAATAGTTTTTTATATATTTTTTAGCTACCTTTTTGCCAGCCTTTTTATAACGTTTTGTAAGAGGTCTTGTAAAAATTTAGCATAAAAAAATGCTTTTTTTATAATATTAATTATATAACTTTAAATAGGTTTGTTAAACGTTGCTTGCTTAATTATATATTTTATTTTTGCATTAGTACAATTATAAATGTAGGATGTAAAAAAAGAGAAAAATTAAATTAAAAAGTCTTAATTAATTTTGTTTAGGATGTTTATTGTTTAGTTTATATTTTAGGATATTTTTTAGATTTTGTAGTATATTATAGCACTTAGTCTTTTAGTAGTATTATTAATATTTAAAGTAAGATATTTATTAAATTTTTGTAAAAAGAATATTTTAAAAAATAAAGCAGACTTTAAACTATTACTTAGGGTTAGTTTTAGTTAGATTTGTACTTGTTGTTTTTTGTTTGCTACTTATATTGTTAGTTAAACGCTTTTATAAAATATTTTGTGTTTATTTGCATACTATTGTTAGCAAAATAGTATAGTTTTTTATTAAAAATTAAATAAGATCTAGTTTAGTTTTATAGCAAATATTATTTTTATAATAGTAAAAAGTATGTAAAGCTTTTTTTTTAAAAAGTAAGATGTTTATTTAAGCGCTATTTTTTTAATTTTAATTAGATCTTTAATTAGCTGCTTATTATAAAATATTATATATATTTTTTTTATAAGATATTGTTTGCTTATTTTTTATATAGTTAATATGTTTTAAGGTGTTTTATTACCTAGTTAATATTTGTTTATAGTAGCAAACTAATGTTTTTTATTACTTTAGTTTAGTATTTTTTTGTTATAATAATGTTGTTATATTTATATTTGTTATAGTTATATATATTATTTGCTAGTATTATTTTTTTAAAAGCTGTTGCTATTGTTTTTTAAGTATATATATTATTATAGTCTTTTGCTTTAGTAGCACGTTAATTATATATTTTGCGCTAGTATTTTTATATTATAAGCTTTACTAACATGTTATATTTTTATAAGAACATTAGGTTAGAGAATTTTTTTAATATGTTTGCTATAATATTTTTAGTTTTAAAAAATGTTTATAAAAAGGTATTGTTTAAAAAGATAACGTTTTTTTTATATATATGTAAAAAATATTATTTGTTAAGATGTTTTTTATTAAGATGTTTTTTAAAAAGATATATTTTTAAAAAAAGATATAGTTTGCGAAGTTTTTGTTTAATAGGATGTTTTTTAGTTAAAAGCTGTTATTTAAAAAAACGTTTTTAGCAAGATGTCTTGCAACAAAAAGATGTCTTAAAAAAGTATTTTGTAAAACAATATTTTTAGCAAAATGTTTTGCAACCAGAAGATGTCTTGCTTGCAAAAAAGTATTTTGTAAAATAACGTTTTGCAATAAGAAGATATTTTAAAAAAGTGTTTTGCAAAACAATATTTTTAGCAAGATATCTTGCAACTAAAAAATGTTTTGCTTATAAAAAGTATTTTATAAAATAACGTTTTGCAAAAAATGTTTTGCAATAAAGTATTTTAAGTAAAAATAATGTGTTATAAAAAGTGTGCTACGCAATAATATTAATTGTATTAATTATATAGTTAAATAGTTTAAAGTTATACTTTTATATTAGTGTTTAGTATAATGTTTACTAATTTTTATTTATTAGTTAGTAATTGTTTTAAGAGGTTAATTAGCGTATTAAGTATATTTTTTATTTTAAGCTTAAGTTTTTTAAGTATAAGCTTGTTAGTTTTATTAAAGTTATATACTAGTTTTAACGCGTTTTGCGTTAAAATGTTTTTTAAATACTAATTATTATGTACTGCTAAGTATTTTTTTTATTTTATTAAGTATTAAAGCTTTAAACGTTTTTTAACTTTAATAATATGTTTTTAAAGTAATTGTTTTATTTTATATAACTTTTATTTTTTATTATTACTATTAATAAAAACTTATTTTAAAACAGGTTTTTGTTTTTTAAATAGGTTTTAACTTTTTAGTGCTAAATATAATTGTGCAACTAATATTACTTTATATACGTTTTAATGTTTAAAAAAGTTTAATTTGTATGCAAGGTTTTTTATATATTGTATTATTATAAGTAGTTTAACTTTTTATTAAAACTATTTTTAAAAAAGTTTTTTTAGTAAATAATATTTTTTATATAATTTAAAGTAAACTTTGTTACTAATATTATATTTAACTTGTGTATATGTTTTATTATATTATATTTTTATATTTGTAGTAATAAAATTTATTATAATTTAGGCTTTTTTTTAATATATAGTTTTTTATAGTTTATAGTTAACTAAATTTTGTAGCACTTTAAGTATAAAAATAGGGTTAGCAGGTTTAAAGCTTAATATAATCTTGTTTAAAGATTTTTTTAAAGTATAGTGTTAATTATTATTAAAAGCGTATTAAAGTAGTATAATTATAAATGCTTATAAGACGTTAAAGTTAAAATAGTAATATTATATAACAATTTTAACGTCTTAGTTTTTTTTTTTTAACTATTTATTAGTTTGTAAATAATATGCTATAGATGTTGCTATTATTATACCTATTTTAGTAAAAAATGTTTGCTATAGTTTTAATATAAATTTTAAATTGCAATCTAATATTAATTTTTTAGGTATGTTTTATTTGCATAGTAAAAGCATTTTTGCTAAAATTGTGCCCTAGTTTGCTATAGTATAGTTTATATATTTTAGTATTAAAATAATTTTTTTGCTAAACTTATAAGTAACTATAAGTAAAGCGTTAAAAAAGTTATACTTTAATAAATGTTATAATATTTTAATTACTAAAACTGTTAGCATTTTAATAATAAAGTTTATTATAACTATATAATAAAGTAAGCTTGTTATTAGTATAAGTTATAGTAACTTAAGCAGCTTTGCGCAAAATGTTTTATTAGTAATATATTTAAGGCAGTAGTCTATATAGCTTTATATTTATTATAAAAGTTTTAAAAAGCTAAAACTGCTAAAGTTGTTATATATTTTTTTATAACTAAAGTAATGTTTACTATTATATATAATTGCTAAAAGCTTTTAATTATATAGTTTAGGTATTATAAAATGTTTAAAGCTTTTATAAGGTTTGTAATAAAGTAGGCCGGTGTTGTTTATAAAAAATTAAAAACTTTTAGACCTTTTATTGTTTTTTAATATATTAAAAATTTATTTAGTTTAAAGGTTGTTTATATAGGCTTAAAGTAGTTTGTTTTTAAAGTTTTAAAAAATATATGTTTTATATAAAACAAATATAAAGTAGTTTAAAAAGTTGTTTAGTTTACTTTTTAGTTAATTATTTTTTTTATTTTTATTTTTTATATTAAGCATTGTAAGTAGTTATAATAATATATTTAGTATAAAGTTAACTTTGCTTAGTATATAATTAACATTTAGTTTATATTGCTTAAAGTATATAAAAGCTTAAACAAGCTTAAAGTTTATTTTAATATTGTTTTTAGTTATTATGTTTTTTTAGCTTACAATTATTTTTATAGCTTTATAATTTGTTAGCACTATTATAAAATATTTTAATAACTATATTTATAGCCTTAATTGCTTATATGCTTATATAAAATATAAAACTTTAAGTTTTATTATATAATATTTTTTTTTAGCAATAATAAAAACTTTGCTAAAATATATAATAAGCTATATTTTTTTAATTAGTAGTAGTTCTTTTGTTTAAATTTTGTTAAAGTAAAATATTATTATGCTATATTTTTATTTTTTAAAAGCGTTAATTTTAAAAAAGACCTGTTTGTTAAAGTTTTAGTGCATAAAGTTAGCCTTTTTAGTAAAATTTTGCTAAATAATTTTAAAGCTTTTTAATTTAGCTTTAAATAAAACAAATTGCTTGCATAATGTTTATTTTTTATAATTTATAACGTTGTTTGTTAAAAGTTTTTTAGCAGCTCTTTTTTTAGCAAGCATGCTTATTTTTTTATTTTATAATAGTAATACTTTTTATTAGTACTAAAAAACATATTTTTGTAGCTAAGTTATAAAGCCTATATATATTTTAAAGTTATTAAGGTTGTTTAGCATTTTAATTTTAAAAAAAGCTTTTGTTTAATACTTTATTAGTAATATGCTAAATTTATTTACTTTTAGTTCTAGTAATTTAATTATAGTATAAATGCAAAACAATTTAAATAGTAATAGCATAAGTTTAATATTTTAAAATAAAAATAATATTTGTTTTAAGTAGTTAATATACTATTTTAAAGTATTGCTAAAAATAACTATATTATTTATATAAGCTTTATAAAATAATTTAAATAAATAAAGCTTATTGTTTATAAAACATTAAGCATATATAAAACTATTTTTAAATTTTATAAAAGCAACGCTTAAGACTTTAAAACTTTTAAATAATATTATAACTATTTTATTTTTATATTTAAAATAAATAGGTAGCTAATAAAAAAATATAGCTATATTAAAAACTATAATATATGTTTTGCTAATAAAATTAGCTATAACATTTTTTTAGCAAAGCATTAAATAAATATTAAGCACTATAATATTATTTAAATTTTAAAGGTCTATAACAACTTATTTTTTTTTTTTGCTTTTAATTATATATTATATAATAAAAACTAGTAATTTAAAAAAGGTTAGCTTTTTTATTTATATAAGCTTTTTTTATTTATGCAAATTATTAAAAGTATTATTTAATATTTGCTTGTTTTTAAGTTTAAGTTTATATAGCTTTTTTTTTATTTTTAATTTTGCTATCTTAGTATAAGATTAATATATATCTTTTTTTTTTTTTTTATTTTTTTAATATTTTTTAAATTTTATATATTTTATTTTTTAA
>Ga0247782_1000550_pt1 | contig 17553 bp, 11 predicted proteins | sample UWRJL019104C5_FD_179928 | JGI IMG/M metagenome (GOLD analysis project Ga0247782, IMG submission 179928) | Plant litter microbial communities from Arlington Agricultural Research Station in Wisconsin, United States - UWRJ-L019-104C-5 | ecosystem: Environmental > Terrestrial > Plant litter >...
CCCCCCCAAAACCCCAATAGACTTGGTCATTGGGAGCATTTTATGTGCAACACTGAGAATGCTCGGGCTTTACAATGCATTTCTGGCGTGCAAGGGGTATCTGGCATGCTCATGGATCAAGAGAACAAAATGCCAGTCTCTCACAACTCCCTAATTGCAAGATTTTGGCAGAGTAGTAGGAGTGTCACCGACTTCGGAGGCGAGTGTGTCTTTATATGCTTGCCAGTCATCTCGAGCAACTATGGCCTAGAAACCATGAAGCGAACCTTAATTGAACAGAAAATAGCCGGGCCTCAGAATTTGCTCCGCAGTTTTTAGACCCAGTCGCCTCATATAAAGGAGGATTCAAGGAGGCGCTGATACATGTCATCGGGAACGAAGTACCAGTGACGAAAAACGGCCAATGGTCCTTCGTTCGCCAAAATCATCACATTCAAGCCGTAAAAATTCTCATAGTTGGAGGATCATAGAAGGACTTTTACAAATAAAAGGAACACGTAACTTACTTATCGGTAGAATTATTTGAACCTTTATTTTGGTCATGGTTGAAGGTACATCCCTGATCTTCATAGCGACAATGGCCATAGATCAGAACGTTTCGGCAGAGGGTGTCTTTGGAATCTGCGAGATGGTAGGTCGTGTTAGGCTCAAGCCTGGCTAAGAGTCCCACGAGTCGGCTGCTGTTGCTATGCTTACCGCGCGTCTTAGGCCTGGGCGACGCCATCTGTCTGCCTTGATTGGCAGTTCCGAATCTTGTGCTCGCCATCTTCGAGAGACAATTGCAAGGATTCTAATCGTCCAGCTGCTGCGGTTTCGGATTTAGTAGTCGAGACGCAGCCGTCGGTGCGCAACCGCTCGTTTCAGCACAGCTGTGCAGTAGTCGATCAGCACAGGCGATCAATATAGGGTGTAGGAAGTATGATGCGCATGCGGAATGGATATTGCTATAGGGCTTTGAACTCGTCCGGTCGTATCAGAGTAGCGGGGAACAACAAATGTGCTGGACTATTGCTAGAAGCGGAGGCGACCTGTGAAATCGGGAAACAATTGACCAAGAATTACAGGGGACATACTGAGCACTTCAAAGCGGTGCCATCTTCCAGTGCTCTGAGGAGGCAGTTCGCCCATGAACTCAAGATTCGGACTCGCGATCGAGCACTGTAGGTATGTCGAGTTCAGGTCGGGGGAGGGTTACTGCTTAATCGGTACAATGCGAATGAATAGCAGACTATACAAGAACCGGGTCCATAATAATGGAGGAGCGCTTTTCTCAGTTTATGTTACGACATGTATGTTGACTCAGGTATAGCAAGTTAGCGATATCAATTTTGAGTGGTGGTTTAAGCAAATCTATTGTAACGCGACGAAGCAGCAAAGCGGTTGTACGTGGACGGTCCAGTACAAGAAGTTGCAGTAATTGTGGGATGATGGCGGGCTTTACAGCAGTAGATTGGCCCAATCGAGATAAATGTGGTCCCCTAGTCCTAGAACAATGGAGGATGAAGCAGATATTATATAAGCATCCTATCTACATACATGTATGTAAGTAAGTACCATACTAAATGTCTGGCTCTACATATGTAGTACCTCCGCATGGCGTACGTGCCTCGTACAGCATAGTGGGAGAGACAACATAATGGGACACCTACATTGTATGTACATATGATACACAGGGGATTGTCTTGGCATTTACTACGTTTTTAGGATTTTATAACAGCCTTGTTTCCTACAGAGTTTTGTGATTATTCTTCAACCAAATAGAAGAAAGAGAAAGGCCAACAACGCTCAACGCAGACCAGATACAATGACCTACGTACACAGTACATACTTAGATTTAGACTTACTTAGTACGTGCAAGGTACTACCATTACGCAATGTCGTAAGTACAAAGATACATTACTTACGGGAATCTGTTTTGCGCTAGTCTTAATGAAGAAGCTTTATGATCTACCATCGTCATCCTCTACATACAGGCTTTGAGTGGATCCAGATAAGTTACGTACAGGTAGTACATACATAGTACGTAGGACACTTGTACACCCACGTATGTACATTCTATTCCTACATGTACGTATACCCAGTAACTCGACGTTGGGCTAATTCAGCAAAGTGAACACGCAGTCCATACTGGAACGATATCATATGAACTCAACCTCACAAGCAATTGGTCGGACCCAGATTTAGCTACGCACGAAGTACGATACAGTCTTCGAACTCTGCAACGATTACTTGGCAGGACTCAACAGTCAAGTGTGAACCGGAAAGGACACCTCGATATTATCTAAGCTGGGGCAACCTACAGAGCTCAAAGCCATTGTCGTGGAAGTTGCTATCGAGACTCTGTCGAAGTTTGAAACCGAAATCGTCCCCCTCATCCTCGGTTGCGGCAATACACTCCCCATACAGCGAATAAAGCAAACGGCCTATTTACAGCTACTTATGGATATCTGATTCTTGGAATAATACTTAGCGGACTTTGGTACTTCAGCTGTGTAAGGCCGTATGCTAACATGGCGGGTGACGGCAGTATCGAATTGAGCCACCTCTCCGCAGACCAGAGAGCTGCGCTTGAACAGTACACCCAGGTTACCGCACAAGATGTCAAGGATGCAGTAGCTTTGCTCGAGAGATCACAGTGGAATGTTCAGATAGCCATTGCGAAATTCTTTGACGGCGAAGGACCAGATCTCGTGGCAGAGGCAGCAGCAGCACAGAGCCACGTACCACAGCGACAATCGCGGCATGAAAACCTGCAAGAGAGTCTTCTTGCATCATCAGTATCGAACGCGCGTTCCCGCCAGCGAGAGAGACCCGACCCTGCTCCGAGAATAGTGCCTCAACCAACCACAACTCGACGCACTCCATTGCTCCTGGCTATCGTCTTCGCGCCATTCAACTTTGCTTACAAAGCAACCACCGCCTTCTTCCGTACGATCTTTTATATCCTTGCCTTCCTTCCCCCGTCTTTACGTCCACGATCGATTACAACATCTATGACCACAGGTTTTAGAGGGGTCAATGGCCGTCGGATGCTGATGCCGCCGGATACGGCGGCGCGGTTTCGGCGGGAGTTCGAGGAGGAATATGGCACCAATACTTTACCTTTTTATGAAGGGGGGTTTGCGCAAGCGCTCGATCGGGCGAAGCAGAATCTCAAGTTCTTACTAATAGTACTTATGTCGCCCGAACATGACGATACCGAATCCTTTGTGAGAGACACGCTTCTCGCACCAGAAGTAGTTAGCTTCTTCAATGACCCGACCAATAACATCATTCTTTGGGGCGGCAACGTGCTCGACTCGGAAGCCTACCAAGTAGCAGCCGAATACAATTGTACGAAATACCCGTTTTCGTGTGTCGTCTGTCTCACCCCGAAAGAAGGCAGCACACGCATGAGTATTGTCAAGAGACTAGCTGGGCCTCTCTCGCCTTCGACATATCTGGCTGAGATTCAAACAGCCATCAATAAATACGCACCAGACCTTGCTGGTGTACGCGCTAAGCGGACAGCACAGGAAGTGACGCGCAACCTACGGACGGAACAGGATGATGCCTACGAGCGTTCCCTAGCCCGGGATCGAGAGCGTGCTAGACAGAAGAAAGAAGCAGAGGCAGCAGCAGCAGCAGCAGAGCAGAAAGCGCGGGAAGAAGCGGAGGCAGTTGAGCGCCTCGCCCGGCAGAAACAGCAATGGCGTAGGTGGCGTGCCACAACGATTATGCCTGAGCCAGACAGCAGCGTAAACCCCAAGGATATTGTGCGTCTTGCACTCATGCTACCGACTGCGGGGCGTATCGTGCGTCGATTCTCTGCGGACACAACCGTAGAGGAGCTGTATGCGTTTGTAGAATGCTACGATATTCTGACCACGAACCCGGAACTAAACGGGAAAGATGAGAAGAGGGGACTGAATGCGAATGTAGATGAGGATGACATCGACCTGCCGGCTGAGAAGCCAGAAGGCTACGTCCACGAGTATGGCTTCCGAATCGCGTCCCCCATGCCCCGTGTTGTCTATGACCCCGACGAAAACGCTGCGCTTGGCAATCGAATCGGCAGGTCGGGCAACTTGATCGTGGAAAAGAGTATTGATGATTCTAATGCCGAGTCTGAGGTCGAGGCTGAAGATGACCCAGAATGAGGAACCAGTACTGCTACCTAGTTAGATTGCGATATGTAATATTGCATGGCATCCCGGCGTCATGAAGATGGGGCTCCCGTCTCGCCGTGTATTAATGAATAGACATACAAGACTAAATGGTAACAAATCAGAGTGATTTAAGCCCTGTTTATTTTACCTTGTGAGAATACCGCTATGTTGCATTTAATCAAATGGTAATCTAGAGATCCGTTCAGATGACAATTGGCAAGTGGCCGTCTAAAGAGAACAGCTATGATCACAGCTCGCATAGTTTCACAGCCTTTATAGGGCAAAGTTCCGTTCTTCATTTTGTTAGAAACTACCCTAGTTCACTATCCCCTCAGGCGTGAAGTCCAAGCGGCCACCATTCTAACACCCAAATTTCCTCACAGCAGTAGTCAATAATACATGAAATACCTCGTTCCCCGGTATATCAATTCCAGTCTCATCGGAATCTGAGGCCACGGAAGACTTTTTTTTTTTTCGCAGATATATGTAGCTGATACAACATGAGCTTCATGGCAAATTTTAATAAGACCGATATCTTTGGGTGATATTACCTGTTCATATTCCCGCCCGCAAGTAAAACACCTCTACTCGTGTCCCCAACACGTCCCGTTGTCCACAACACAGAATCGTGTTTCTCCGTACTCATCTTGGATATTTTGGACACTCTGGACCATCCGGACCATCTCTATCTCATAGTCGACAGAGGTCACATCCTTTTCAGCGAACGATACCCAGACAGGCGGTTTAATTCGGTAGCCTGCCCTCCCTACGGCAGTGGCTGTTGTGGTTGTTGCTGCTGTTGTTGACTCGCAAATTTTTGATGGATACGAGCGATTTGCTCATCCACATTAACACTCTGCATGTGATTAATGTGGGCTTGGCTTCTACCCTCGAGGTTGCCGTCGAAGCTGTTGATTGCAGCGCGTTTCCGGCGAGCCAGCTCCTCTTCTGAGATTGATTGCCCAGTGACTGGGTCAAAAATGTCCGTTCGCGCACTAGCCAATCGCTTGAGGTTGTTGGCCACATCGGCGCTTGATAGGTTCGTTGTCGCGTAGCGGGATTCAGCCTTGGCCTTCTGTTCTTTCCACTGGGGATCCAGTAATTCGATTCGCATGTGTGCCTCAAGTTCGTTCATGGGGATTTGCTCCTTGCAGTTAGGGCATAGCGCCATTTGCGTTCCTTGCTTATTCGCAGCTCGGGCAGCGGCGCGCGGTACGTAGTTTTCCTTGATCTTCATAGGGGCAGCTCCTCCCTTCGCTTCAGCCTGTGCTTGTTGCATTCGCGCACGAGCCTCCTCTCTCTCCCGTATCCTTTGTGCTTCTTCATCTCCAACAGTTCCATTAGGCCTTGGCGGAGGTGCCATGCCATAGGCGACTTGTGCTGGAGGCGTAGGTTGGTATGGCTGGACCGAGGGAGGATGATGTGGGATGTTGTAGTTCTGCTGTGCGTGGCCATTGTACGCATTATCTTCGTCTGTTGGCATTGCCTCTTCGATGCGCATATTGGAGCTGATAGAAATCTTGGCCTTTTGCTCTAAGGAGGCATATTGGAGTTCTGAGAGAGATGTGGGCGGAGGTAGGTTTACTTGGTCGTCAGCTTCAGTAAACACAACAGTCTCGACTACCACGAAGTCATGCCAGTCAATCTGCGCATACGACAAGCGGTCTTTCTCTTCCTCCTCCTCCTTCTTCTGCTTTTCCGACTCCTGGTACTTCGACCATTCGGCCCGTTCTTTAGCACGGTTTAGTATGTGGTATTTATCGTTGACGTTGCGCTGTAACTCGGCCATGCGCTCCTGTTGGACACGTCCGCCTTCTCCATCTATACCGCCGGCTCGTAGTAGCATAGAGTATTGATCGATTAAATGCTGGAAGAAGTTGTGCAGACTGTGATTGGGGCGGAGGAAATCGAACTGGTAGTTGCCAGCTTCGCGCTGCGATAAAGCTGTCATAAATTGCCGGCCATTCTTCGCGACAAACAGCGCAGTTAGTCTTACGACCTCGAGATCCTGGGCGCTGATATTTGGCATACGCGCAGAAAATTGGAAACTTGGAGGCTCAGGCGGGCCCTTCGGTTTCTCATCGACTGCAGCGGCAGTCTCGCCTGCCCGACCGGCAGCTACTGTGGTTCCGCGGCCCTCTTTGATTTCGCTTAATCTCCATAGATAATAAGGGTTGTAAGGATCGCTGCTATTCAAAAAGCTGAATTTAGAATTGTTCTTCTCCTTCTCCCGAAGGCGATCTTCGAACGAAAGACCATTTCTCGCGACGAAACCGGCTGTCTTCTCGAGGATTGCTACAAGGTACGTAAATGTTAACTAAGATCCATTGATAGATAAAGGGTCAAAACCTTACTCTTGAATTCTTTAGGAGGTAAAATAACGCCCTCAGGAGGTTTGATGTCTTCCAAAGCCGCAGCTGCATCACCGTTCGTAGTTGCAGCCATATTGCCGGCGATCTCAGACGCTCCTTGGCGCTGCTTTGGAAAATATCAAGAGAATACAACTAGATGGCGATGTCGATCCGACTTCGAGCAGTTTCACTATCGTAAATATTGAACAGTCGCTGTCGCGGTGGAGTTGTCGCGAAATGATGAGTTGAGCTCCAAGTAAAAGATTATGCGAATTCCAAGTCTCCAGACCGTGACTTCACTTAGGATTTCAGTACTTCTATTAGCATGCGCGTTGGCGTACTACTTGAAGTACCATGTACCTGTCCAATCTTCAATTACCAACCATTCCTATTCAGAACTTAAGACTACCTCATCCACTGAGTGAGTGTCACTCAGCCAGCGGACCAGCTGGCATACAGTTCTGGTTCGCAATATTCCTATCATGGCCCCACTATACAGGTGGCCGCCACAAGTTGACCTGGGTTTCCCCACGGAATGTACCAAGGTACCCGGGACTGACACGAAGTGTCTCGCGTCACTACTGGCCCAAACTGACAATCCGCTATTAAACCTGCTTACGTTTTTTGCTTGGGCCCACTGTAGCGTCCTTAGTGCCCCTGCGACGCTAATCCGAAGCCTTGGATAAGGCCACTGTAGCATCACCTCTACCAGGTAGGACCAGAAGTGCTCCAAAATAGCAATTGGCCTTGCCATTCACAAGCTGATGCCCCTTATCCCGGAATCCTTTTGAGCTTTACCTAGTTCTTCAATTTCTCCGACAACTTCAGCTTTCGCCAGAAACTCGAGGGACACTCCCACATTGTGCACCTCGTTTTCCTTAGGCGCCTTTCTTATTCTTGCCCCGACTTTTTACCCATCCTATGGTTTCTTTGTAATGATCAATTATACTTCTTGACTCTCGTTAATCAAACCTGGATTCTCTTTCTTTCCCGTACCACTTCGTCTGTGACACCTCCCCGATCTTCGCGTTGGACCACGGTGTCCGCAAGGCAAGTCCCGCTTGAGAGTTACGAGAGGCCACGACGACCTATTCCCATCTGCCTTAATCTCCAAAGCGACTCCCAGTTTTGGTCACAGCATGGGCAAATCAAATCCGGCGAAGTCGCCCTCGACAAAGGGCGGCTACACCGCCGTGAGTTCGAAGCCAGAGGCAGTTGCACCTATTGCACCTGTGAAGAAGACTCACGACGATTACACGTCCGATGGCGTAGAGGACAACGATGTGTTTCTGCTTCCAGTCTCCGACTATAATGTCATGCTTTTGGTTACTATTATAGGTGCTATTGTTCGGTTATTCCGCATCTACCAGCCTACCAGTGTAGTTTTTGATGAAGTTCAGTACGTTTCATGTTCAGTCTCCCCCCCGACAATTTAGATGGGACTAATATACCTACGTTTCTTATAGCTTTGGTGGCTTCGCTACCAAATACATTAAAGGCAAATTCTTCATGGACGTACATCCTCCTTTGGCTAAGATGCTCATCGCCCTTGCCGGCTGGCTTGCTGGTTTCGACGGTGGCTTCGACTTCAAAGAAATTGGTAAAGACTACCTTGAGTCCGGAGTTCCGTATGTTTCTATGCGCCTGTTCCCCGCTGTCTGTGGAATTATGCTGGTCCCCATCACCTTCTTGACTTTGAAGGCCGTTGGTTGTCGAACTGCCACTGCGGCGCTTGGCTCATCCCTGATTATCTTTGGTAAGCTACCTGCTCCTCGCTAGTTACGCCGGTAGCTCAGGTGCTAATATTCAATCTCTACTAGAAAATGGCCTCTTGACCCAAGCACGTCTGATATTGCTCGATTCTCCACTCGTTGTCGCAACCGCCTTCACGGCCCTAGCCTTCACTTCGTTTACGAACCAACACGAACAAGGTCCTTCGAAAGCGTTTGATATAAGCTGGTGGTTCTGGCTCGTGATGACCGGCCTTGGCCTTGGTGTCACTGTTAGTATCAAATGGGTTGGCTTATTCACGATTGCCTGGGTCGGGTCTTTGACTCTGGTACAACTCTGGGTCCTCCTCGGCGATACGAAAACTGTTACAATGCGTATTTTCGCAAAGCACTTTATGGCTCGTGCCTTCTGCTTGATCATTATTCCAGCGTCTTTCTATATGGCCATGTTCGCGATTCACTTCGCAATCCTCTCTAACCCTGGTGACGGCGACGGATTCATGAGTTCCGAATTCCAGGCCACCTTGAACAATAAAGGCATGCAAGATGTTCCGGCCGATATTGCTTTCGGCAGCCGCGTGTCTATCCGCCACGTCAACACACAGGGTGGCTATCTTCATTCTCACCCTCTGATGTATCCGACTGGCAGCCAACAGCAACAAGTCACGCTATACCCCCACAAGGATGAAAACAACGTCTGGCTGATGGAGAATCAGACCCAGCCATTGGATGTAAATGGCGTGGAGATAAATGGCACCCACGTTTGGGACAACGTTCAGAATTTCACAGAGAACTACATCAAGAACGGCGATGTTATTAGACTTTATCACCCGCAGACCCACCGCCGCCTCCACTCTCACGATGTACGCCCGCCCGTTAGTGAGCAGGAGTGGCAGAATGAAGTTTCCGCTTATGGATATGAAGGATTCCCTGGCGACGCCAACGATCTATTCCGAATTGAGATTGTGAAGAAACAATCTCTTGCTGGCGAAGCCCGTCAACGACTTCGGACACTTGAGACGAAATTCAGGCTCGTCCACATCATGACCGGTTGTGTACTGTTTTCCCACAAGGTGAAGCTTCCTGAGTGGGCATCTGAGCAGCAAGAAGTTACATGCGCAAAGGGCGGCACACTCCCGAACAGCCTGTGGTATATTGAGTCTAATGCGCATCCCGCGCTCCCCGCCGATGCCGAGAAGGTTAACTATGTGAACCCCGGTTTCTTCGGCAAGTTCTGGGAATTGCAGAAGGTAATGTGGAAGACCAACGCTGGCTTAGTTGAGTCGCATGCATGGGACTCTCGCCCCGAATCTTGGCCAATCCTTCGTCGTGGTATCAACTTCTGGGGTAGGAACCATCGCCAGATCTACCTTATCGGTAACCCCCTCATATGGTGGACCTCTACCCTAGCCGTCGTACTATATGCTCTCGTAAAGGGGATTGCTGTTCTCCGTTGGCAGCGAAGTTGTAACGACTACGCGAACCCAACATTCAAGCGATTTGACTACGAAGTTGGTACCTGGGTGCTTGGCTGGGCTTTCCATTATTTCCCATTCTTCCTGATGGGACGCCAGCTCTTTTTGCATCACTATTTCCCAGCTTTGTTCTTTGCCATACTAGCAGTCTGTCAGATATATGACTTCGTGACAGCTCGATTCCCTATTCCCGGCGTTCGCGGAAACCCTATCATCAACAAAGCTGGTGTGATAGTCTTTATAGCACTCTCCGCCGTCGTCTTTGCCCTCTACTCTCCACTGGCGTATGGAAATGCTTGGACTAAGTCGGAATGTCAACGAGTCAAACTATTTGAGAATTGGGACTGGGATTGCAATACCTTCTTGCAAAGTGTAAGTGTCCCTCCCCAAGGCATGCCGTCGAGACAGAGGGGCTAGATAATAGTTTCTGTATGGAACCCCACGGCAGCGGACTTTTTTTCCTGGTCTTCGAGGTGTAGGCTGACTGGTTTCATAGTATGACGCGTATTCGGCCCTCGACTCGAACCCTATCCCAAGCTCACAACCCGCCGCATTGGACAATAAGAAGGTAGCACCTGCGGCAGGAAATGAGAAAGATTCAAATGGAGTCATCTCAGGCGCACCCAAATTTGAGCCCCAAGGACAGAAAGTAGTAGCACGTGAGGAGAAGGTCGAGTACCGGGACCAGGACGGCAACCTTCTCAATGAAGAGCAAGTGAAGGCTCTAGAGGGTAAAGTAGAGTTCAAAACGAGATACGAGACCAGGACGCGCGTGGTCGACGCTGAAGGCAACGAAGTAATGTTGCCTCCAGAAGAACTAGCCGCCGCTGGAGTCGCACCTCCACATCCAGACGTTGAGGGAGCTAACCAGGAAACCAAAAAATCCCCGGTCGACAATGATCCCATCCCAAAGGAGGCTTCCTCGAGCAAGGACGGCGAGAAAGAGTCTGAAAGATCGGCACCCAAACCTGCCAGCGAAGGCAATGAGGCCACTGTCTGAATATTCAGTCATGCTCAAGCCCCAAGCATCATGGGTGATATATGGGCCGGGACATGTGACTCGCTTGTCAAAGGGTCGGTCATCTCACGTCCTAGATTATGCTATCTAGAAAGGAATGCTTGCCTTAGTCTTTGTACACTATTATACTAATGAGGAATCATGGACGAAATTTTGGGGACGGGAAACGTGCGTTAGAAAAAAAAAGAAAATTAACCTGAAGCAAACATCTGGGGTAGTTGTGCCCTAAGGCTTCGCTATGAAGTGTTAGCTGTGTATGCCAGTCAGCAATCTATCTCCTTTAATCGAGCATGCTTTAAGTATAGGACTCTCAATTAAGCAGCAAGGTGCACTGATCTGGCGTAGTAGCAAGCTTCATTGTGAGACTTAAATTCATGAAGCCCGTAAACTCCTATCGTAATAGTCGGCCATGGACTACAGACGCAGCTGGTTGACCCTGCAGGTGAAATGCACGGTGTGGTGAGATTATTCCAGCCGACGTTACAGAGATGCGAAAAACTACTGATGTTTCTAACACATCATCAAATTGGTAATTTAGCAGATGATCGATAAAGATATCTCATTTTCAATTTCTCTATTAACAATTTAACTCCAAGTCAACCTGCAGGGAGGACGCAGAATTATTGGCATGTTCGTCTTGAATCTGACCCCTCTACACCATCTAGTAGCAAGAAGTCGGGTACTAAGTAGCCATAGAAGTACGACTCGTAAAGGACTTTAGTAGTTAGTTTAATTTCAGTCACTTGACATTACTCATCTCAGGTTGTCTATGTACTTATTGATATACCGACGAGTAGGTCAAGGCCGAAATACTAATAGACTAGGTAGCTGATATGGGAGTTGTTCACATTAACCCAAAGCTAAGTCGCGCCAGGCATTCATCGGGCCGCTTCCCCGGCTTTAATGGGGTCGACCCGCGTTCCCATGATCGGCTATTAGGTGGCATATGAGTGCAAGCTACATATCTTAACCTAACCCGAGGTAATCTCATTAAAAGTCAGTAATCACGGTTATCGCAACTTACATCACTGCTTCCGTACTTGATAGGAACCTGTTTGTTAGTGGAGGAACGTATTTTCCTATGCGATCTACATTGTAGAACTACGTGTCCAATGTCAGCGCTAGCAATCTCTTGCCATTGCGGCAGTGTAAAGCAGACTGTACGCTTTCGGGCCCAGTCATCGAACACGTCGCGGAAGATCGACCTCTGTCATTGTGCCTCATGTCGGCATAACACCGGTTTGTTGTGCGTTTCATACGCCGATATTGAGCCGCCGGGCTTGACGGAGGAACTTCAAGAGTATGGGTCTTCGACTGGCGGCACTATACGACTATTCTGTCGGACTTGTGGGTGTCATGTTTTCCGGAGTGTGCAACGAGCCGTGAATAGGGGTAACAGAATTGAACCAGAGAATGATGCGACTCCGCCTATTGAAAGTGATCCGTGGGGAGTTGCTACCGGTATAACTATTGGGTCTAGTGGAGAGACTCTAGGGCCTCAGAAGTCAAGTGAAGAAGATACTAAGATGCAGAGCTGCTACTTGAGACATAATCATACGATCAGTACTAAAGACGGCGGCTTGAGTTTATTCATACGAGGTCTTAGTCATCAGTCGGACTTGAAGGGGTCACTGTTCAACAAGGAGGGAAGGGGAGGAGGAGAGGTCCTGAATGCACATTGCCACTGTGGAACCGTACGATTCCACATCACTCGGCCGAATGAAGCGAGCAAGCTCCCTAGATCCAATTTTCCCGACCTCATGATGCCTTACCACACTGGAAACTCTGAGATTCAGAATCCTAGGGACGAGAAGTGGTGGTTACGACCTGCGCTTAATCTCCGCGCCGAGAGATCTGGGCCGGCGTCGCCAGAGAAGGACAGGCCGGGACGGTATCTTGCCGGGACATGTGCCTGCCGCTCATGCCGACTCACCTCCGGCTTTGAGATACAAACTTGGGCCTTCGTACCAAGAGCGAACATATTTTTTCATATCAATCGCGCACAGAGTCCAACACTGCCCTCTCACAGCCAGTCTCAGCCAGTAGAGGACCATGATAAAGCAACAACGGACATTGTCCCTCTGGACTTTGCAACTCTTCCTCCTAACATCCTCGCCAGCTACGAAAGCACCGCAGGTATCCGGCGCGAGTTTTGCAGTTGCTGCGGGGCTACGGTCTTCTGGAGAGATAAATGGCGGCCAGAGCTACTGGATGTTAGTGTTGGGTTATTGGATGCTGAGGAAGGCGCCAGAGCTGAAACATGGCTTGATTGGTGGACTGCTAGGGTCAGCTTCATTGAAGATGCGGAAAGAGGAAGGAAGGGCGAGACAGCCACGCTCGCAGCGTGCCTAATTAATGGCTTACAGGAGGGTCTGAGGAAATGGGGCGAAGATGGGAAAGACCACCCTATTCCAACTTCACACTCATAGTGCCGAAGCGCACAGCTGGATGATTTATATGGTCACTTCCCATCTTCCATTTTCTATAAATTCACAATGTCAGGTGAGAAGTAGTAATAAGCGTACCAAAGTGTCCCTGAGGCTTAATCACCAAGTTGCTGCGTCGACCTTGAACCTTGGATATTTGCTACATCTAACAAGAGCGAATTTATTTTATTCTTTACAGTTTTGCTTTTGGCTTCTCACGAAGGCTCATCCCCGGTTCCCAATAAATGGCCATCACCTCGTATGACCCGTAAGTTTCCGGCCTCTTTGGCATTTCAATCAACCCTCGCTCCACAACGCCGTAATGTTTCCAAACTGGCAACCCGTTCATACTAGCATCTGCGTACATTGGTAAGCCCGTTGCTATAGCTTGCTTTCGAGCCCATTCAACGAATGGTAACGGGAGCCCCCTTTTCTGATAGTCTGTGTCGATGGCTATGAATTCCGCCACTACGCCCTAAGATTAGCTGTGTTTCTTTTGCTGGACCAATAATCAAGAGGGCCTTTTATTCTACTCACTCCAATGTGGCCTCTTGCCCATCACACGCAGCCTGCTTCGAGCCATGCCACCCCACAATGCCTCGGTGATCTCCGGGTCCCATTCATCGGGAAATGGGGGGAAGGGGACATCCTGGTTCCCGTCTGCCTGTGGCACGTGCCATCTCGAGAAGGCGACGATCTTGTTGTCGTTGGCTAGGTCTTCCGCTACGAATGTCCTCACTACCTTTGGGCCGGCCCTTATACCCGTCGCCCAGAACTCGTCGAACCACTTGCGCGTTGTAGGGGTGTCGGGTGTCGCGTAGTGAAAGAATTTGTGCGTCCGGTTGAAAGAGGCGTACCAGACGTCGGTAATGCTCCCCACGTCAGCCAGCTTAGCATCTCGGATGCGGAAGCCTGGAGGGGGCTGATGAGGTTGTTCAATAGAAAACTCCTGCACATTCATCTTGAGAATGGAATACCCTTAAGCAGTACTGGTAGAAAGTACAAGGTAGGTCTTCTAACTTAGGGGTTTCAGGCAAGAGAGATCGCTGTGTTATGAGGTATGGTGGACCTCTGATCCCGGGTTCCTCATTATATATGGCTACTTTCACTCATGCCGTCTTCAGCTGACCAGGGCCTTCATACTTTATTGACATACACGCCGCCCAAGCCTCTTAAGGCTTGGTCTCATCTGGCGTGATGGAGGTATTATTGGTTGCGTTTGATTACCTGGTGAAGGATGCTGCAGAGGTTCTGCTGCAAGTTATTTCAGGTCGACCCAACAGCTTAAGAGACCTCGCTTCGAAGTACGCATAATGGAAGATTAGTAAGTATAGCTGCATGCCGTACAGGTTGATCAGCTACTATAGCGCAATGGTGCATGGGATCATCCGTAATGTATTAATAGGTATGGAGAAGTAGAGAAGTGGGTATAAATCCTACAAATACTTTACAGTACAAGTATATACCCTATGTAAAGCAACCCACAGTGTATTATATAACAGTGCCGCTACCAAAAAAAATACCCAATGCCTTTATTAAATATGTTTAGTATTAAAACTAAAGTTACAAAATATTAATTTTACAACTTAGTTCTTTTTATTAACTATTACGCTTTTTTTATATACTTTTTTATATTTTTACTGCTCTTTTTTTTTATATATTTTAATCTTTTATTAAGTGCTTTTTTTTTTTAATGCTTTTTTATTATACTATTAATTATATTTTAGGCCTAGTTTAATATACTTTACTAAGTATTGCTTAAATTTTATATTGTAGTAAGTTATTTTCTTTTTATATTATTTTAAGTATACATTTTTAAAGTATAAAAAAAACTAGCTAAATATATTAAGCTATAATGCTAGTTTAAAATAATTTACAAAAATAATATTATAAATCTAAAAGTAAAAAAAACACTTTAATTTATATGCTAGTTTGCTAACTTGTTTAAAAACTTTAAAAAAGCTTAAAAACTATTAACTTAGCTTCTTGCTAAAAATAGCAGCAGCTAGTATATTATAGCTTTTATACAAACAAAAAAAAACTTAATTGCTAGGTTTAAAAAATATTAATTTATAGTAAGCGTTATAGTACTACTTAGCTATTATAAATAATAAAGCTATAATATTGCTTACTTAAATTTAATAAATAAGTTTAGCTTAAAAAAATTTATAATAGTGTTAACAATAAAGTTTAATATAAAACTAAAAACTACTTTATTTAAAGTTTAACTAATAATATTAAAGCAAAAATTATTAAGCTTAAACTATAATTTTAAAACTAATTTATTTTAATTTTAATTATTTTTTAAAGCATAAAAATAGTATTATAGTGTTAACTTAATAATTAAAATAAATTTTTTGCTTTAGCTATTAATAAAAAAATAGTAAGCAGTAGCATATAGTAATAGTATACTAAGTTTTTTTTATATTTACTTTTAAAAGTTAAATAAAAATTTAAAGTTTTTATTACTTAAAATAATTTTAAATATGCTTTAGTTAGTTAGCAAATAATAATTTATAAATTTATTTGCTTATTACTTAGCTATTTAGTTATAGCATTTAAGCAGTATTTAATAAGCTTTAAAAAACTTGCAAACTATTACTATAAAAACATTATAGCTAAAGCAAGCTTTTAAAAAATTAATTGCTATATTAGTAATAATAGTATAAAATAAATATAGTAAAAATAGTATTAGCTAAAAAAATTTATATAGTTTATAATTTTTTAATTTAAGTATACTATATTTAAAATATATTTTTAAATACTTTTTTGTAAGGTTTTAGGCTTGGTACGTTGCAAGGTGATGTGCTAGATTTTAAAAAGTAGCTATAAAAGATTACTTCTATCTGGTGTGCTAATTATATGTAACCGTAAAGCTTTATTAGGCCTTCGGCTAATCTTTGGCTTGCTTTTAGCAAGCCTGCGCAAGCAGTACGTACCTTTTTAATAGTTAGTCTTTAAAAAAGGTATGTCTTTTTTATACTGCCCCCCCTTTTTCTGCTACTAGTCTTTAGTAGCAACTAGGTGCATGTTTACTTTAGTAAGGTTTAATTGCAAGATTTTTTAATTAGCCCCCCTTGTTCTATGTTTTTATAATTTTTATAATAACTACTACTTTACTTATTATTGCAATATATTTGTAAAGCTATTTTTTTATACCTTTATATTTATATTTTTACACCTAATTGCTAACCTTTTGTAAAGCATTTGCTTTATATTATACTTTTGTTTTTCTTTTTTTTTTATTAGTATTATTTAATTTTTTTGCGTTTGTTTGCTAACTTATTGTTGTTGCTATGCTTTTTTATAACAAATTTATTTAAAAATACTTATTTAATTAAATTATTTAATAAAACTATTATAACTACGTTATATATATGCTTAATAAGTTAAACGCTAATTTTAACAAAAATATTAATATAAATAGTATGCCCTTATATGCAAAATATATTTTTAAAGCATATATTAACTTAAAAATTATATATATTATTGCTTTTTAATAATTAAGCGCTAAGTATATTATATGTACACAAAATTATTATGCTTATTATACTATAAGTTCTTTAAGCGTTTAGCAAGCATTTTTATACTAATTATTTTAAGTTTTAGTGTTGCTTTTAAGCGCTGCTTAATTACTTAGTAAAATTTAGGTTAAACTTTAATAAGCTGCTAAGCGTTTTAAAAAAAAAATTAATAAAAATAGCTTGCTAATATGTTATAGTAACATTATTATATTTAGTTGCTTGCTTAATAACTTTATAAAAGCTAAGTTAGCTTTTTGCTGCTATATTGCTAAAAAAAAATATAGCCTAACTTAAGCTATTTAAAATTAGCGTTTAGCTATTATTTAGCATAAAGCTTAATTTACTTGCTGCTTATTAACTTTTAGCATTAATTTTTTTGTTATATATATTATTGCTTAACGTTTATTATATATTTGCTAACTAATATATATATATAAAACATTTAAGCTAGTAACCTTATTAATTTAAAAAACGTTTAGCAACAAGTTAGCTGCGCACAACTGCTATATAAGCATAATTTTTTGCTGTTTTTTTAGTTAAATTATATGTTGCAAGCTTATAGCAAGCTGTTTTCTATTTGTATGCAACTTTATAATGCTTGTTTAAAGCCAAACTATGTTAGCTAGTACAAAGACTAGGGCCTTAAGCAGTTTTTTTAGCTAAACTATATTGCTTAGTTTATTAATAGCAAGTATTTAAAAAAGTCTTATGCTATTGCTTCTTATAATATTACATTTTAAAACGTTACTAGCACTTTTTGTTATGTTTATTACTAAACCAGGTTATAATAGTTTGTTAACTAATTGCTGCCTTATTAATATTTTTTCTATTTTGTTTTTTTTTTTATTATTTTTCTTTCCCTCTTTTTAAAGACAGTTGCT
>Ga0247782_1000551_pt1 | contig 17534 bp, 12 predicted proteins | sample UWRJL019104C5_FD_179928 | JGI IMG/M metagenome (GOLD analysis project Ga0247782, IMG submission 179928) | Plant litter microbial communities from Arlington Agricultural Research Station in Wisconsin, United States - UWRJ-L019-104C-5 | ecosystem: Environmental > Terrestrial > Plant litter >...
TTTTCGTAACTTTATGGTTAGAGTGTGTGAACACAACTACAAGATCCTTTCAACAATAGCTGTATTTCGGAGAGGCGAAAGGGGGTCTGTTTAACTACCTACCTAGACTGGATGAGATAAAGGTCAAAGGTCTAAAAATAGATGTGAAACGGTGATTTTGTCTGTTCAGCAAGAAAGAGAGGTGTGTGTAGCGAGTGGTGTGCTGTGCTATGTGAACTACTATAGGTAGGCTGCGGGTTTCTTTTTGGCCATGATGGAGGGAGAAAGACGGATAGACAGGCAGAGATAGAGAGACAAATCGATGGATACACTGACAGGTACCTGACAGGTAGCCAGGTATATTAGATAAATCGATAGGTCCCCTTTACGCACACATGACGTGAAATATCCCGTAATACTGCGTTGGGCATATATTGTACGAGTTGGTTAAGGTAGGTCTCATATGTACCTGCCTACTGGGCATTCACTTACAAGAAGGCGGTTTTTTTAGAGAGATGCTGGGGGCGCACCCCTACTTTGGCTAGAGGCGCATCTATTACCCGATTTGGCTGGCCAAGACCTGGCAGACTAAAAGTGGATCTGATAGGCGACCTACCAAAATTACTAGCACTGTGCATCAGAATGCTCTCCTTGTCACCACCCCCCTTGACAGCCTACTTGAAGTCATACATATACACACATTGCAGTAAAACGCTGTTTTTTAGTGTTATTATGTCACTTGAGTAGTCTAGCTAATCGCAGTCGTTTGCCGCCCTTTTTGCAAGGCCATAAGGACTGCACACCTTCCTAACTAGGACCGTTGCCCTCACGGCCACCTATCTATTGTTGTTGGCGCAGTAGGGCGGTAACTGCATCCATAGTACTGCCTGCGGCAGCGCCTTGGTGTTGAACCCCTCGGCCTATATTGCCTCTACTAGCCCCTCGGCCTCGTGAGCCCCTGGCCCTGCCCTGTGAGGACCCTCGTTGCGAGTTAGTAGGCGTTGTACGCACTATAACAGTCTCCCACTGCGAAGGATTGCGGTGCAAGTCAGGGGCCATAACCCGTCGGCGGTGCGTTTCGTAGCCTTCGATCCGTATGGCCTCAGGTAGTGTGACGGCGCGGTTGTGAGGCCTCCCACGCGGGCGAACAACATGCGGCTCTCGTATCCGCAGTAAAGGGTCGCTTGCCGCCATGTCCTCTCCTGTAAACCAAAAGGATCGATCTCTTCTATAGTTATAGGCGTTATTTGGGGGTGAGCCTCGTCACATTGTTAGTTGGACTCGCACTTTGCGGGGCTGGCAGCAGTTGGAACTGGCCGGCAACTTTTTGACGGGCCGCTGTCAGCCGGGGGGATGCGCCCCTAGCCAAAGTAGGGGTGCGCCCCTAGCATCTCTCTTTTTTTAATCCTTGTGTTCATCAAAGTTCTGGCTGCCTGTCTGTTACGTCCTCATCCAAACCCCTAACTAGTACCTTATCTTAGATGTTTTTTTTCCCTGTTAACCTAGCTGTGTACGCAAGGGGTTCAGCTTCGCCTTTGGTGTCGCTGTCGCTAACCTGCAACAATTTTCATCTCTGTGTATCTAAGTACTAGCTACGATACCTCACCTTCTTGTGGTTACATCGATAGGGGGTACGTCTTCATGGTGATGACGTTGGATAGATAGATAGGCACCCAGGCAGGTTCGGTAGCTCAGTACGTACTTAGCAAGTACCTTGGTAGGTAAGTGAGGTGAAGGAGGATAGAAGATAGGGGAAGAAGGTCGTGTCGTATGACACGCAAAAAGAAGTAAAATAGGCGACTAAAGCTCCTGCCGTGTTCATAGATCTAGTTCAACTGTATTGAAGTTGCTGCAGGAGCAAGTACCCTTGTGCCTTATCTAATTACAACAGTCGTAATGTTAATATGAAGTCGTGAATAAGCTTAGGAGGAGGTAGGTAAGTAGATAGGTAGGCACTTTGAGACAGATACCTCCGATATGAATATTTATATGAATTGAACTTATTTCGAAGGAGAGAGGCATGCATTACAGTAGAGATAATACCTAGCCTAGGTAGGCAGTTGTTATATAAAATTAAAATCAAAAAAACGATACATAGACGAATAGATGTATGATAGGCTTTGCTCGTTGTTATCACAGTACCCAGGGTAGAAGAAAAGAAAAGAAAGACCTTGGCAACGAGCACTTCGACGGACTAAGTTAAGTTACCAGTCCACTGGAAACTCACGGGTGCGAGAGTGAAGCTGTGCGACAGGGCCCCTAGTCTGTGTATAGATGTATGTAGTGTGATACGGTGCTCAAAAAGAAGATGTAGCCGGAGGGTTGCTTAGTCCAATCAGAGTGATGATATGTATGTATACATATACCTACTGCTTTATGGGAGAAAGCTCACCTAAGGAAGAAAGACGTTCCCGCTATACTGGAGGGATAGATAGGCAAGTAAATTTTAAGTAACTAACTCCTATGCGGCTGGTCATTAGCTTGGTATGCTCTTTCGTGAGCCTCAAACGCAGGTATAAAGCAATAGAATTAAGTCTGTCAATGCGGTTTGTAATAGTTCAGGGCTAGCAGTGCCCGTTTATCATCGCCCGGTTACCGGCATCGGGAGCGCGCGAGCTACGGACCTTGTAGCAAGTATTTCGTACTTCAGTCTCCATAGAGATCTATTTCTGTCGTTGTCCACAACATGCTGTTGATTTACGAATGTGCCTGGCAGATAGACAGACAGGCAGACAGACAGCAACTTTTGCCGAGGCACCTGGGGTAGATGACTCTGCATTGCGTCGCGTCGCGCTGCGTTGCGATTGTTTCGCCTAACGTTCGGCGGTTGTGTGAGACTGGGTACGAGCATGTATGTAAATGAATGATGTATGGCCATTTTCTCCGAGCTAACATCTGGGCTCGGAGAAGATGCTTGGACGAGCAGGCGACTACACATGAGAGAACTACATATGAGAGATTGAGCGGCTAGATACATGCCCGTTTGGAAAGCCACGTAGCTTTTGACCCATACACCCGGTATTCACTCCCTTTCTCTTCCTCTTTCGTGTGGTACTTCGGAGCAGGATCTGATATTTGAATGTAAATCTTCCTTAAATATCGGGGACTGTTTACCCCGCTACCAATATAGGCGAGAAAACCGGCGAGAATTGGCTGTAGCATGCTAAAAGGGGTCAAAGATCAACGGTCAATAAATATCTAGAAGGGAAAAGACAGGGAAAAATAATAATAAATACATTACTAAATAGTATCGTGTAACGTTACAGTAAAAGAGCGTAAGTAAGGAAGAAGAAAAAAAGCAACCGCGAAGTTTACTTGTCCTCCGTGAACAAAAGCAAGGTGAATCAGGGCAGACAGATCATTAGTCAATATACGGGGAATTGTGTTGTGTTTCGTGGTAATGGTTACCTTTTGGAAAAATAGTACACATAATTACACAAACACAGGCACAGAACACAGGGTGCCGTTACATTACAGATACACATAGATAGGAGTTGAGTAGCTGGGGAGGGAAGGGACGGTTGAACGTCACACGGGAGGAGAACCTGATGTCTCGCGCGCGGGCATTTTATTAGAAGAATATCTCTAATCCCCTTGTGCGAGGCGCCAACTTGTTGGTTCGCGGGGCACAAGGTCGAAGGGCCATTTTTAAGGGGCTACCGACGGGTCTAACCTTACGGGAGTATTCATGCGCAGAGATAGATAGATTGATGCACGCAGCTCCGTTCTGCTCAACCAAACACCGGTATCAATGATGGCTAGGCGAGATGTCTAACGATTGGGACATAATCGTAGATCATCATCCCAACTGCTACTGTATGCCCATATCCTAGTATAACTCCGAGGTATGGGTAGAGCGGCCTGGTGCTCTCGTTTCTGGTGGCACAATGTCATTGAGCTCAACTGTGTCTGTGGTACGGGTACCTGCAGCTGTGAAATGTAGCAGCTCATCTACGTTTCCTAATCTACCCTCTGCTTTAAAAATGGACTACAGATAGTCCATAAGTCATGACCCAGTCATATGTGCTGGTGACTTTGATATTGAGGCAATACCGTGCATTCCAGAGCCTATTAAGGGGAACGCGGAGCAAACCCAATCGCCAAATTTGTGAGAAAAATCCGGTATAGTGAGCTGCCATCCTATTTACTATAATGATCGAGAAGCCAGGGCTATATATGATAAACAACCCGGACAGGTTGACGCGGACCAGTAGGGTGGTATTAATTAAATATTGATTATATTATGTTATACACCGTATTCTTGACTTTCTAAACAAATATCAACACCAAGAGAGCGGCAGCAAAAGGTCCCGAGTTCGTTCTCCCATTTCGTCTTAGAGGCATACGATTCAACTTACAGCTCACAACTAGTACGACACCTTTTTGCTCGAAGCTGGGTAGCTCGTAGATGCCTTGAAGTGAAGACTCGTACAGAGTCTATGGAATAGCATACGATGCGGCAAAGTAAATAATAAGAAACTGCAGAGACTAGATAACCTTTCTTATCAATATATAAATAGCGACCTCAGGACTATGGCTGTCCGCTAACGGCTTCAGAAATATCATATACACTACTAGTATTGGAGACCAGAGTCAGACTGAAGTGTTAAATAGACGAGCAGAACCATGAGGAAGCGGTCGAGCTAGACTCCTATTAACCTCCTGTAGCATCATATTATATCATCAACACCCAGTCTCCTTTATGCAGTCTTTGTCTTTACTCAAGGCTCTGCCGGCTTAGGAGAGCCTATACCTGCCCGTGAGAATCTTCGTGTTCCAACAGCCACCTAACCTAGCGATGGTATCGTATATCAACTGTAAAAGCTAACTAGTCACTTCGTAAGACGGACAGCCAGCTTCTCGTTCGGCTTTCTAAACTAGTCGTATCATTCTCCTTCTCCTTCTACTCGAGCCAGAAAGAGCGAGTACTGATTCTGATTTAACTTAGCAAGTTTGGCCGACGGCTCGGACCGAAGTTCTGGGCAAGTGTGTAGGAAAGAGGCTCCTTCTCATGTCCATACGATACCAAGTCTTTTGCACGAAAAGTTATTTAGATAGTATTCTCTTCTGTAATACATTAGGGACATGTCCCATTGGCTGATCTACGTAGGTACTAGGTTAGGGAGGTAGTTCACCGAAGTTTTGTCCTTCCATCTCCTATGTGAGACTCCTGTGCAGGTAACTGAGAAAGATACACAAAGAGGTATTGCTGTATGTTATGTGTGAATGTATGCAGGATAGGCTAACCCTGCTCAGTTCATGTGAAGATATCTAACATAGGTAGATTAGACCCCATCGTCTAGGTGAATTGAAATGCTGCCGCCTTGTCGTCAACAAGCGACGGCAGAGTACAATGAAGAGACTCGGGTTTCCTTACAAGGATTAGTGAACCGAGAACAACCGTGATCGTAGGGCAGGCAGGCATTAGCTATCATGATCTTAGAGGTATCATAGTGTATGTTCGGTGCTATTGTCCGGAAAGAAGCCTCCCTCCCCTTAAACTGTCTCAAGATCTGTACTATAACTTATTCAGAAGTCAAAAATGTATGTAATAAGTAGGTGTGATGGCAAACTACCCTTACCTAACCTAACCTAGGTGTCATATCGAGTTTCTGGTGTAGTATAGTACAGTACAGCATACAGCAAGTAAGGAGCGTTATATCCCACGTCCTTCTTGTGGTAAACCGAAGGTGTCTCCGGCGCCAATTAGAGAACGACCAAGAGATAGATAACACCCACGTCTGTGGCTCAAGGTTTCCAAGGGTCGCCTCCGCCTCCACCTCCGCCTCGTCTCGCCTCGTCTCGCCAAGTTCACGTCACGTCGTGGTTGGTAGCCATTGAGGGTGGCGGCGTGCTTGTCGTCATTTTTCTTCTTAACCGCCGCGTTTGAGGCTTCTCGCTTGCTTGCTTTGCTTTACTTTGCTTTGCTTTGCAGCTTTATCATTACCACCTTCTTTTCTGGCTTGCCCTTGCCTAAGCTATACTATTTATTATGTGCGTGTGTGTGTGTGTGTGTGTAATGAAGCGACACAACAACAAAACGCCGAGTTTTAACTCTGACTGACCGACCGACTGATTAACCGCTCGCCGGGCTTCGCAAGGGTTACCTGCTTCTATGTATTAACTTTTCCAGATGCCTCATTGAGAAATCAAGTCCGATCTCTTCATCCTTCTCTCTACACTTCAGACGAGGAGGGAGGGGGGCCACATGGCAAAACCCGAAATTGGAAACATGGGATCGGTCGGTTACTTCCCTTCCCTTCCCCTCCACTCCCCTCTCCTCATCCCAGTGCAGTGGCAGGGTACATACAAGTAAGTAAGGCCCCAACCAAAAAGCCCTGTCTCAAGACCGCTGTAGCGTTACATTTTGGCGCATTCTTGAAACCGAACTTGTTGTTAAACGAACGAACCTTTTGCGAACCTTTGTGAAATTTTTGTTGTTGAACTGTAAGAACTGTATCTACAATTGCTACTTGCACGCACCGGTAGACAACCAACTATGTATCTAAGGAACTTCTTAGGTAGGCAGACAGGAAAAGAATTCGAGCGAAATCCCCTATCGGGTGACGGGCCGTCTGCCATTCGAGTTGCTTCTGTTTGCGAAAGTTGTAGCAACGAGATCTTGGTACCCAATATTTCCCCCTTACAATACAATACCATGTTCATCTGTTGTTATGAGAGTAGTTCGTCCATTCTGCAGGATCCTTGTCACCGTCGCTTCCTCGCCTACGTTCTGGAAGCTACATACAGCTCCTATCCTACAGTATGTAGAATGCCAATGCTCGCTACCGGGGCTTGACAAATGTCGCTGTGGCGGATTTAATTGATCCCAGTTTTCGAAGTATGTATGCATGTATGCCTTGCCCCCATTCTCACTCACTAAGCAACGATAAAAAGTTTGTGTGGCTGTGAGGCTTTCCTTGTAAGTAACAAGCCTCCACCGCCGGCATACTAGATGTATTTAATGATCCGTTGAGCGGAGCTGGTGTCCCTTGCGCGATAAAAAGTAAGGTTAAGAATGTAATATTATACATACCCTAGCGCAATATAATCACTCGGCATAAGGGTTTTTCGGAATGCGTGTGTATCTCCAGCTGATGTCGAGGGGCGCTCGGATTACCTACTTACCTATGTATACATAAAAGTCGTAGGCGAAGCAAACATGCATCTGATTCCCTACACTAGGTGTAAGTAAGTTTGGTCTGTGCCCACGGAAGTAGGTCCGCAGGTCAAAGTAGTATATAATCCCCTAACCTGGAGACTACAGTACCTAGCATTGGGGTGGGCGAAATACAGCGTGTACGCTTCTTCTTCATTACTATTAGTGCACAGTTAGCCCGCAAGCAAGTTCCCGTCTAAGCCGTTGGATTCACAATCCGTCCGTCTCAACAAACGCACAATTTATCACGCTAACGACGCTGGGGGAGCTGGGACTTGTGACGAAGAAAAGAAGCTAACCTAGCGGCAACCAGGCATCATTTCCAAGGTCCAGCCTAGACCGAGCGGTGCGAAATTCTCCGACTAGGCGATATGACAGGGTTTCTCGGCCAGGATACCTCGTCTTGCTTTGTTCCTTTTCTGCCTTTTTCTTTATCTAGCATCCCCCTTTTTGGACGGACGAGGGTACCTACCTCACGTCTGTCTACATAGTACTGAGCTGTAGATTTGTATGTGCATACATAGACATGTAGGAAGAGTGGCCCTGGCTCCCTTGTTAGTTATGTGATAGATGTTGAAGGAGTACAGAGTTTCTCTGGCTGGAACTTTTTCGGTTGCCAGTTTGATATATGTAATTACAATGTATTGGTATATGGCATGTTGAATGGCATGTACTATCGTGGAAGAACTAGGGTATCCGGTAGAAATGACGTGATGAGACTTCAACTGTAAACAGAATAGTATCGGAAAAAGTGACAGCGAGATTTGTCTGTGATCCCCTGCATACTAATTTCGCGGCGCGCCTGAGCAGGATCATTGAGTTACCTATCTAGCCCCATCGCTTCGCCGATTACTGGATACGATACATATTGGAATCCGCACTGATGAGCTATGTACATAGGAGCCGTCGTCATTGAATACATAGTAAATGTTACGCCGAAGGGACGCACTTTAACGGTAGGTAGTACATGGGTAGGTCTTTCCCCGAAATAGGTGTCCATTCCCTTCCACACCGGTGGTAATGTCTTGTAACTGGGGGCCTGAATATGCCTGTGTCGATGAAGAAGTTAGAGGCGCGAACCGCTACAGTGACTAAAGGATAGTGAGACAATCCCACACGTGGTAGCTGATACCGTTGATAGTCAATCATCCAGCCACATCCGTCCACTACACTGAGAGATGATTGGGTCGGCAGTAGTTCCCTAACAAGGGGATCGTGAGAAGGCTTCAAGGGGATCCACGTCGTTCTCTTTCACTTGGCGCCCTCGTTGGTCATTGCCCTAATGCAGCTTCATGACTCTCTGAAAGACGGCCCGCCCCAATGTTATTTCCAAGAAAGTAGAAATTTAGGTTTAGCTTATTATGAGCAAGTTTTCTGTTGTGTATAGAAGTAGGTAATAGTAGGTCAGGTGGTCAAGGTTGCGGGGGAGACTTTTACCTATAACTACCAAGCGGTATATTTCGGGAGTCATGGCGAGACCACTTATGACAGGGCTCGTGTTGATCCTCACCGCCGCTAAAGGACCTCGAGAGGATGAATTATAGGTATTACCTACTGGCAAATCTTGCAGCATCCCTAGGTTGTATTGAGGATCGACTGAATCTGGGGAAATTGCTCTTCTGTAAGAGGGCATTCTCGTGACGATACTGATAGATGGCGCTTCATCGAGACTCTAACTAGACAAGTAATTCTGCTCGTAGTTGTGCCTAAGTTCGATAATCACGAGCACTACTTTGTTTTGCTGTGTTATCCTGTGTGCAGTATGTATGGCGTCCTGAAGGCTGACTACGGCAGAGCCAACGCCCTGGGTATGGATTTTTGATGAGCAAGAACAAGCAGTAGGTAGCCTTGGATTGCTGTGACATCAAAGTCTAGTCTAAAACGCTCTCTCTCTGACATACATAGGTACAAATTCACTATCTACTACTGTGCTCGGTATACGCTAGAACCGGATGGTCAACGGGAATTTTCACTAAACGTCACACTTGTTACTATTTTACCAATAAGTATCTTTTACACATCTGTACTGCTGACATGTAACCTTAGGGGTTTACGTAGGTAGGTAAGAGACAAAACTCCGACATGCATATTCCGTGGTGTGGATTTTTTATATTTTTATACAACCAGTTGGTTACCCCAGATTTTGATTTCCTTCGCCTCAATCGGTGCTCATGCGTCACTATGAACAGGTAATTTCCAATGAAAAATGGTAGCTTATGGAGCGCAAGCATGTACCTATAGTAGCAGCACAACCAGACACAGCACACAAACGCAAAATAGTTCTCAACTTCTTATGCTTGTTACGATGCTACGTAGTACTCTACTTGCCCAGCGGCCGAAAGCGGCCCTAGGTTAGATTATCTCGAGGTTAGATTAGTTAGTATTGTAATTATACTGTGCGTCAGTTGATTACATATTCACCTACCTGACGTCCCGGGTTCTGGGCCGGGGGTTATTTTAGACAACCCTGGATGCCTGCTTGCTACTGTGCATACATGCCTTAGCCAGGATCATGGATTCTCTGGTGCTCTAGTGGAAGGAATTACTTTTATACCCGCACTAAGGATTGGTTTAGACTAGATTCGAGCATTCCCAACTTCGAATGAAAAGATAGGCGGCGCAACGGCATGACTTGGGTATTTTGAACAAAAGTACAATTTTGATTAAGTGTCAGGAGCGATAACAATGCTTGCAGAGTATAGCTGTTTTTGAGAGATTAACTTTCCTGTAACTAGGAGGTAAAAATCGACTATGAAAAATGTGCCATAGTGGAGGATACAGTACAACAGTGATAGAAAAACGATTGTTATACATGTGTAGATAATCTACTTTTGTCTGTTTGTCTGCCTGCAATCGTAATTAGTCTATCTACCGGTATGTCTCTAAAATAAAAATGTCAAAATACAACAGTATCTCGCTCAGGTTCTGGGGGAGGGGGATCGGGGAGACACGAACGGGACCTTGCATATCGGCACAAATCAGTCAGGGCCAGCCGTTGGGCCTCATGCATCGGATCCCGCTCTGCAGGTACCAACCAACGTGTCATAGCCCCCAATGTGAAGGAAGTACTTTTGTATGCAGGAATGTAGGTCGGTATACCTGCATCTTATCAGATGCCTATGCTCGGGTGTTATGGAGTTATTAACATGATATGACATCGTAGCGAGACCGCCGCTCGAGCGCCACTTGACAACGCCGTCTCCGCCAGTTATATCCTCTAGTATAGAGCACCTATACTATAATGTGTATTATTTTATATGAGGATATGTATACGCCTCGTGTCTTTACTGTATACATATCAAAGAACGTGGACGTGTTAACCGTAATGACGATGTATGCGGCTAATAAAGACGCTTAGAGGATTTACGTGTTAAGCCACCGAGATGGAGCGAGCGCTTGCCGAATCTATTATGTATCCTATCCACAGTAGGTATCTACATATATGTTGTGCTAGATACGAGGGTGAATACATCATAACACCAAGTGGGGAGGGGGCGAGGGAAGAAAAACGACTAGGACCAAGCCACACTATGACAGAGCCGCAGACGGAATGGGTGTCACCGCATAGTAGCATCGGGGCGAGGAGTAAGTATAGCTGTACATCTGTATGCTGTATGCAGAGGAGACAGCGGCGCTAAGGTGGTATGTAGACGGCGGCGCAACCGCACATTGCGCCAAGGGACTATGGACGCAACCATGGCTGTGAACAGATTCCCTATATTGCTTGCTCCTGTTATTGCTGTCATAATTTTGGTTGTTATTATTGCGGCGTACGTATATTACTGCTATTATACCACTTGTTATTGCTACACCATTAAGTCAAGACGAATTAAGAGACGGGTAGCCTGGGTACCATGTATGCGTCAGTCGTGAACGGAATGACACCGTCACATCGGATCCGGGATGATATGTAGCCTTAAGACCCCAAGGTATTACCGTAGACAGGGTCCCTTTGAGGCGGTTCTTCATTCTTAATGTTTGAGGCCCACGCACGACTACCTAACCTATTTACTTAATCTCACTCACTTACGGATATACCCCGCCACACAAAGAGCCGGTGCTAGGTAAGTAGGCAAAGTCGTAAAATGTCATCGCGAAGGATGGGCAGCCTAATGTAGCACCCGCAAGCCACATGGTCGGAGATATGCAACTAGCACGCATCTCTTGCTCGGACTTCAAGTTTCACTTGTAGGCATATACCTACTTTGGCGTTGGATGCGCCATCTTGTAACGCCTGAGCGGTCTTTTCGCTCGCTAGCTCGCTCGGACGGTGTTCCGACACGACGGCTTTTGTCCCAGCCTATGTATGTACTCACTGCCGTAGCGCTTGCGTCCCAAACCTCGGTTGTTCATCACGGTCGCTCCAGAGGGACTTATTCATTGGGCGTCTAATGGCTCGACCCCGACACGGCATCGGATAGCCGGCATACTTACTGGCATACTTACTGGCATCCTGCTACTTGAAAGATATGTAACTACCGTAGATTATACTCCTGTACCTAGCTTAATCGTAGCAGCTGCATCGGGGAATTAGTCAACCCAACCAACATACATAGTACATATCCCGGCGATGTGACGAGCCCTATAGAAATGAGAATAGCAATACCTACCTACCCACCTGTACCTACATTGTAACAAGTATACGTAGTAGCAACGCAACCGTGCTTCTTTGACAGCTACCGAGGTAGTATAAGTCTGGCCTGCATGCATGTGTTCCGCTCACCCCGGACATTTTGCTAATGCTAAAACGGCGTTATGCGTTGGAAATTGATGAAGATCATCGCTCGCACGGTTGGGACTATAATCCAATAGTCTCGCCTCGGTATGCGTTCCGGCATAGACAATCTTCCTTTTCGGCACATCACGATCCATCATAGCGTACGTTGATATCAAGAGTTCACGTTCACGTTCGCGGGATCCTATATGAGCTCTTTACTATTTATTACGTACCTTACGACATATAGGCAAGCAGTTGAGCTCGAATTAGATGGTTATAGACCATGTCAGGTGGTTCAAGATTGGAGTAGATTTGGAGATTACAATCCAGCCATACAATTACAACAGGTATGATGCAATTGAACCTATGCCAAGGCGGGAGAGACAATGGAGACAAGGTGCTCATGAGCCTCGATGAAGGACAGGTACGGCTATAGCTCCAACTACCTACCGCTGTTCTTCGAGATGAAAACCGTCATATTGCATACGCCTCTACTATCGTGGAAGAATTTTCAAGCTAGCTAGCCTACATCCTATGGTTCAGGGTCACGGTTTGATCCTCCCGGCTGCTCCAAGACCCCCTCTGGCGCAAAGCTGGAACCGGTAGGAGCTGCAGCTCATTCAATTATTTACCTTAGTCTACCTAATATACCTACGCGCTCGGATAATAACTACGTGAGTACCTAAGGTTAGGTAACAAGAAGCTTATACTCATTAGCCTAGTTGTAACCCGCCTACACTTGTAACCGTAGGTGAGATTCAGCAGCACCAGCACTATCACACTGCTTTTAGGTGGGGAGTTAAAGGTCCGTTTCGTACCATTGACAGTTATGTACAGACGGCTCACGCCAAGATTTGTCACCGGTTACTTCTTCAATAATAGGTACCTAACAACAGTAGCAGCAGCAACAGCAGCAATAACAAAAGAAAAGATTAAAAAGAAAGATTTTCCGTTGAAGAGACGAAGATAAGACGAGACGAGACGAGACAGGCATGCAAGCGATATGGCAACAAGGACACCACGTAACCCTGCAGAGGCACGCAGTCAGTGAGTCAACTATCGAACGATCCGCGTGGCACATAGGCACAAAAAAACCTCGTGTGTAGATATTGTATTGTATTAACTGGTCTGTCTGTCTGTCTGTCTGTCGGGGTATCCGGCCATTGCCCTCGTAAAAAGCTCGCTCGCTAGGCTGAATTGCTGAAAAACAGTTATCGTGTAATTATCTAGTTAGCCTATAGTGTCTAGTCACAAGTGCATATAAATGTCCGTCGTCTCAAACATTACCTACACGTACATACATATATGCGCTGCGCCAGCAAAACGGCTCGGGCCGGGGCCTTATGTATGTATGTATAATCAACCGTTCGCCTATCTGATAACTCAAATAAGCTGTCAATCTTGGCCTTGCCATCAAAGAGGCGATGCACCCTACATATGTCTACCTATCCTATCGATTACCGGTCACGTTATCTATGCACTTTGTTCCTGATCGTATCGGGTTTTAAAAGGAAATCTTCTTCTCACCAACACCAACGAACTACCCACTAAGTTTACCATGATTCATACGTACATGCAGCCGATAGACAATCAACCAATCAATCAGATAGGCGTTGAAGTGTCAGAAGGGATCAGGTCCTAGTGCCTATACGCAGAAGAAAGCTGACCCAAAGATTGACTTTCCATAGGACTATAGAACTATATACCATAGTATAGTACATACCGTTGTACGGTTATTGGCATGTAACAAACTTTCAGAATCTGTGGTTGATGGTTTTACCTACACGATTTACTCCCCGTCCCAAGCAAAAGCTTAAGAGTGAGCGAGTGCCCGGGATGCAACCTCTTGTGTTCCCGGGGTTTTGTACTTACAGCACATATACTTACCTATCGTTACCCCAAATAACCTAGGTTAGACCGTGTTGTAGACGCCCGTGATACTGATCAGATGGGTTAAGTAGGTGCTTGGTGGATAGACAGATAGATAGTCTCATACCTATGTACCTATTTAGTTTAAGTATTGAATATACTGTAGCTGAGACCCATCAAAACGACTCAACGAGGAACCAAAATAGCCCAGGCTGCTACATAGGCATAAGGAGAGACACAGATCTGAAGATTCAGAAATGGGCTAATTTTGGAAGCAAAGACAATTCTAGGTTAGATATTCTAGGTATTACATACGTATTCCCCATACAACCCCAAGAGAATTCCAAGAAAAGCCTTGACGTCTCGGCGTATCGAAGGCTGGTCTACTCCATGGGTGATTTCTGCTTCGGCGTCTACTTCTGCGTCCTCCCTCAATTTCTCCTCCTTAAATCTTGACGATCTTTCGGCTTCGTCTGTTTCCTTTGCCAGCTACAGCATATTTCACGAATGGTTACCTCGACAAACGCAGAGAGGGAAACATTCTCTCACAGTTAACGTTCGAAAATAAGAAAAAAGGTGAAGTAAATATAGACACATTGCATTTTTCTCAGCTTACCTACCTACCACCCTCGGTTGCTTTTCCAAAATAAAAATAAAAAATTAAACGTCGAAAACAGTAAGAACCGGTTAAGGTTAGGTTTTCCTCCAATCAAAGACCGAACGCTCCAACCCAACTTTCTAGATTCCCGGAGCCACTTGATGCCGGAAGCCGGCCAACTAGCCTTGCTTTTTCTTCTTCTGGGTCTTCGGTGCGTATGCGCATCCCCCCCCCCATGATCTTCAAGTCTGTGTGTGTGTGTGCGTATGTTCATCCCATCTTTCTTCTTCCCCGGTCCCTTTTTGTCATCAGTCTTCTCCGATCGCTAGCTCTTGACGTATTAGCTGCAGGTTCGGATTCAATTTCGAGGATCATGGACGTGCGCGCGCGCTCTTCTCTTACACATTCAACACAACAATCTCCTAACAAACTCTACTTAACTATAGAGTTCTCTGGGCATGGGTAAGGGACAGACAAGAGATCCTACGTTGTCGCGCGAACTCTACAACTTTCGAAACTTAATGCAGGCACCAAGTTTTCCTTTTCTTGCCTTCCTGTTCCTGTCTCTGCAGGTTTTCGGGTAGCAGTTCCAGACTCGGCCTTGGCAGGTAGGTAGTGATGTAAGTATGTATGTATAGAGAATATACTATAGTAACCAGGTACGAGTAATACCGGGTCCTGTCTAACCTACAGCATACTCATACATAGTCGTTACATACTTACATACACACGCACATACTTGATAAAAACCCCTCGTTACTCAACCGTAGGTACCTATTTCCTGTTTGTCTATGTATTCTTTCCTCTCTTTTCACACATGCCTGCCTAGCCCCCCACACCACCACTATTACTTCTCTCGTCTACCCTTACCCTGCAAAAGGAGAGAAAAGAGTGTGAGAGAGTCAGAGTCAGAGACACATGCTTGTGATTTAACCTAGACTAAGCTCCCGCACCGATTCTCCGGATCATCATACACAACTAAATGCGCACTGCACATACTGCATCTCCACCCCACGGAGGACCGTGACCGTTGAATGCACAGGTGCACAACACAGCACACTACAACACAACAATGCTGCCTCTATCTGTCAGTTTGACTCCTTCCACCCGTCTCGTCCTATCCATTTGTCCTTTAATGCTCCCTCCTTCTATCCATCCATCCACACCCCCTGTTTATTATTATTTTCCCACCTCGGACTCATACCTACATCATAGTGAGTTGATGACGGCGATTGCATTGTATTGGATCGGATTGGCCTACAATAGATACCTACTTCTTACTCTTCAACTTTTCTCCCTAGCCAATGGTAAGCAACATATTGTCGCCATCCAATGAGGTTCTGGAAAGATATCCTAGGTAAGAAAATTTTTTGAACAAGTCTGACTGTCTGCTTCACTTGTCTATATATAGGATTATATCCGGCAATTTGTTATATCAGAAAAAGGTCTTACTAGTAGAAGCAGTTAACGGTATGGTGTACATATTACAGCTCCTATTTGATACTGGGACTTTATTTATTTGTTTTTTTATTATTTTACTATATCAAGTTTTTTTTTCTCTCCTCGCCTATCTATAAGAGCAACAACGGTTAAGCCTGGGTAATATAGTATAGTTGATCGACCGGTTATCTCAACCATGGTAGTCCTAATCATGTTCTACTGATATAGAGGTGTTATATAGAACGGCATAAAATATATATACCGGTAGTTTCCCTAATATGTAAACCCAATCTACCTTCTTAAACTCTTGTAAGAAAGGGCTGTGTGGCGTGTTATGATGTTGATCGTATGATTAATACCTATTAGCCGAGGCCTGGAAGTCTAAGCCTTCTCGAAAGTGAACGAACGGCTTTAATATTGGCAGATGCGAAATGATTTTGGTTAAGTTATGTTAGACATGTCCAAGGTACTCAAAGAGAGAACTGCTGGCTATGGCAAGAGAATTGGTGCTGTGCAATGGTATGTATAAGTATCTATTCTCTTCTTTGATGTGAAACAGTTACAGAGGAGATACTGGTATAATATGGGCGGCATTCCCACCTCGTCGACCTTGCCCCGTTATAGACTACAGTATGTACCTACCTCTTATCTATCCTACGTAAATACCTAACCTACTTGGTAATTAGGTGATAGCAATGCGATCTTGGAATGTAGATGTAGTTAGAGAGCATGGCATTCCAGCTGGTTAGTGTATGTAATCATAAGAGATAGTAAGACTGGGTGAAGGTTGCAAGTCGGTAGAGGTAAGTAAAGTAACTGCTGTACCTACTGCATAGATGTAACAGTTTACGCGCCTATTCTAGACTAGGTTAGGTACCTCTCTCCTGCCTACCTAGCACTATGTGTTGCTGCTGTACTTAGTTACAGCAGTAGGTAGCTGGAGGTAGGTAGGTAAGTTAGGCGGTTTGTATTGCATAGCTCGAATCCCTGGGCAATGATTAACAGCGCATGCTTCACATTTTTGTCTACAAGGGTATACCCTGACAATAATACCCACCACAGCACACAAGCCATGGGAGCAAAGACTAGGATTCCCATCGTTCTGGCACCAAACTCGCCTGAGGTCCACCAAAGGTGTCCAGGTTACCCAGATTGCCTTTAGTCTAGATTTCCCCCCTCTACTTGGGTAATAATACCAAAAAGCAAGATACCAAGGTGGTGCTTGCTATATGTTTGTTTCTTCGTGCAATAGGTACTACAAACCTTAGAGAGAGGTAGGTAAAGAGAGTGGTGCGAAAGAGAGTAGAGAAAGGATGAAGAGATGGAAAGGCAAAAGTAGACCTCTGCCTTTTAAGGGCTAGTTGGAGAAAAATAAATAAGATCAAAAGAATGAAAAATTAAAAGACAATTACCTCTTGTGCATCTGTAAAGAACTAATGAATAGGAGGAAGAGTGAGGAATAGAACAGGGACCCCCAATACCCTCTTTAGAGGCAGCAGTTCGCCAAATGTCTCTAATAAGACTTATCCTCACTGGTATCATGCCATGTCCGCATGTACGCTGCTGGCCATTTTTTCGTCCTATCTTCAACAAGGTCAGTTTGTTCAACGATTTCCTCCTTCGTCAAGTCCCTTGAATACACACCCCCTAGCAACCCACCTGCCATGGATGTGCCCCTTCACACCCCCCATATTGTCGTGCCGGTGCCAGCTTGATGTCAATGCCACCGGACCATCTGGTAGCGAGCGAGGGAGAAAAAAAAAAAAGGGCGC
>Ga0247782_1000552_pt1 | contig 17476 bp, 15 predicted proteins | sample UWRJL019104C5_FD_179928 | JGI IMG/M metagenome (GOLD analysis project Ga0247782, IMG submission 179928) | Plant litter microbial communities from Arlington Agricultural Research Station in Wisconsin, United States - UWRJ-L019-104C-5 | ecosystem: Environmental > Terrestrial > Plant litter >...
TTACTAACTCTAAGGGGTCAATTTGCTCTGGCGAGAGGGGGTCAATTTAATTGGTATATCCACTAATGGTTTCGCAAATGCGAGAGAACCGCTGCTCTTTAAAGTATCTCCAAAGCTTCTGTAATCAAAATTTTTAATTTTGCTAGGTGTATCACTTCCTGAAAAGTAACTAATCCTATTAATCCTGACTCCACCTCCAAGTAACCATTTAGGATTTGGCTTACTACTCGGAATCACAGTATATCCACCTCTTTTAACTATTTTCACACTGATAGGATCATTTGAGGTCACAGTTCCCAAAGGAGGATTGTAGGTAATGTAATAATTAACACCAGGTTGAAGTGTATACGGTATGCTTCGCCCTGTACCATCATTATAACTCGTGTTACCCAAAGCATCAATTGAAAACGGAGTTTGATCAGTATCCGAATGAATTGTAAATGTGCCACCCACTACAGGCGAACTTGGAATAAAAAATACATCTGTAGGGTTAAAGACTGAATCTACCTGTCCAAGATGAGGTACGGTAGGATCACTTGGAATCTGAGGTTCCACTATAAATGGAGCATCATCGTCTATAGAAAAATCTGTGACTTCAACATTTCCTATATATGAATAGGTATTAGGACCATAATCAAATTTAACAATCCACCTGAAGGCAATATCATTTCGTTTAAGACATTCGCTGTACACCATCTTTCGTCCGGTTCTCTCGTGCCTCCATCCCTTTGGGAAAAATAGCCCCAGTAGTCTTTTTTAGGCTGCGTAGTTATATTTATATATGGATCCTGATAAGAAAAAATATAACTTAATTTTTTACCGGTTTGCACATCAACCTCTGTAACATTATTTAAGGATAGTCTATTAATATTATTAGGTTTAAAACTTACCGAAGTATTGATAGTAAGTGAAGAATAACCAAAGTTATACTACTTAACTTTTTCATTAAATATATTTTCAACAATCATCGATTTCAAAACGGGAGCATCAGAATTTATGTTGGAGTCACTTCTGCCTTTAATATTGTTAAATGTAATTAATGCTTTATTTACGACCTCAATACTTTTAATTTTTTGCGATTGAATATCTATTTGATGAACAGACTTAATATATTCAGGCAATAGTCCGTAGATAGCATTTTGACCAGGATTACGCACCTTATATATAAACTGAAGTGGCAATGATATGTAATTAGATGTCTCCATGGTTTGAGATGTATTTTCTTGCATTTCCTCGTAAGTAAAATTAACTAATAAAGCATCTTTACTGTCTGTAATCTTAGTAAGGTGAAATGCACTAGTATACATGTAGGTAACTGGATTTAAAATATCGTTAGGTGCTGTTATAGGCCCAAATGATTTGATAGAAACATTATTTCTATCAGTTGTAGCTTCCTTAGTAGTAAAAACATACTTATAGCCTAAGTCGTCATAAAGAGTAAATCCCAAAAAGTCAATTAAATAGGCATATGGATCACCAATCCCCGATTCTTCATCATAATTTAATTCAATTTTGATTGCATTATCATTATCTAACTTTATAGGTTCTAAACGGCCCGTCATCTGATTACGCTTTATAAAGAACCTACCACTATTGCCCATAAAGTTATATTGAAATATATCATGTTGTGTATCCATCCTTCCATTCTGAGCACAGTCCCAACCAAATTGCCCTAGCAAATCACTGTAATTACCTACATTCCCCTGTAATGATAATGCCTGATAATATCTATTAACATTTTGCCCACCTGAAGGATCACTCACGTTATCCTGTAAAATACCAATTTTCATAGGGTTAGATAAATATAACTCGTCAGGCGAGCCCTTAACCGTCCTGGCTATACTCCCCCCTGCAAAAAGACTCCAGCCCAATCCTGTATACGGAGCGGTTTCATCTATTGCGATGGAAAGTGGATGATATTTTAATGATACGTTAATACTAATATCCTTAGACATACTTTCTATATTATACAATTGAACAGAAACATCGGGGATCCCTGTATAATTATTTACTGGTATTTCCTCAAATTTCATCAATGCCGCCATAGTTGGAGAAGGCGGCACAATATTCGGAAGCTGGCCATTTATGACTGGTCTTGGAGTTTGATCCTGAGAATGGATGGCCATAAATGATAAACAAGATATGATAAGAGTTAAATATCTATTCAGTATGTTTGAAAAGCATGTTGGAATATTTCGCTATTGAAGCCGGTTAAATGTTTTCATATGGTGTAATTATTTCATTGGATATTTCGCACAAAAATATATTTAATACTTAAATAAGTAACTTTAATTTAAGAATTAAATTCTTAATAATATTTTTATAATAAACCGCGAATTATTTAACAACAATACATCCATAAATAACTGTAAAAAAGTATATTTGCAGCCTCTAACTACAATATAATGAAGCAAAATAAATATAAAATAGCATCTTTTAATTTACAGGAAACTTTGATAGTACTTGCCATCGTTGCTATACTGTTATTGATTGCTTTACCTAACCTTATGCCCCTAATTACAAAAGCGAAAAGTGTTGAAGCGCAAACGCAGTTAAAAGCAATTTATAATGCAGAAAAGCAATACTTCTTCATGTATTCAAAGTATAGCAATGACCTTAACGAAATTGATTTTGAAGCACCAAAAACCGTAAAGGAAGACGGTACCGCAAATTATATTTACGAGATCATCCAATCGACCAGTAATGAGTTCAAGGCAAGGGCTACTGCCATTACCGATTTCAATGGTGACGGCATTTACAACGTGTGGGAGATAGATCACAACGGGAATCCTAAACAGGTTACTAATGATTGATGCGGCATTGAAACTTTTCTTAATTTCGGTCTTTACAATTATATTTCTACAGGATTTTAAGGAACGCCTAGTGTATTGGTTTTTGTATCCGATGACAGGAATACTGGCTTATGTTATACAGGCTTCAAACATTGGAATTCCGGTCTCTTTGACAAACACAGTAATCAACCTCATTTTAATATTTATTTTACTGGCAGTCTGTTTTTTGTACACCCGTATAAAAATGAAAATGCAATTTGTTAATGGCAGCATTGGGCTGGGTGACATTTTATTGTTTGTCTTCCTATGCTTCACATTTTCAACGGTGGCATTTATTGTCCTGCTTGTTTTTTCATTATTTTTTGCCTTATTGCTACACACAATCTTTAAAAATAAAAGCAGTCACACGAACGTTCCGTTAGCCGGGTACATATCACTTTTTTTTGCATCTGCTTACCTGCTCTCTATGTTTTTTCCACCAAAATACTTGTTCTCATAGCTATGGAATCAAGCTTTACATTGCCAATTGAACTACGGCAGCTTATAAATCCTGAGCTGGCGTACCACTACAGGCTTATACCTGTGCATAAAGAGGGCAGCAGGATTTCGTTTAAAACCGATCATGCAACTCCTGAACTCCTCAGGGCAGAACTACTTATTGTACTTGGTATGGATGTTGAGCTATCGCCAGATACCCCGGAGAATATCAGCAGGTACCTATCTACCAATTACAGGCGCTCATCGGCTGATCGCGTATCGGAAATCCATTACTCTAATGATTTCCTGGAAAAAATACTGATCACAGCCAAGGAAACAGGAAGCAGTGATATCCACTTTGAGCCGTACGAATCCAAAGCGCGTGTCCGTTTCAGGCTTGATGGCAAGCTAAAAGAACAATTCTACATTACCCTGGAGGAATATCCTGTTATTGTCAACAAGATCAAGATACGCTCACAGCTCGACATCTCTGAGAAAAGGCTGCCCCAAGATGGCCGAATCACTGTTACTACAGAGTATGAGGATTTTGACATCAGGGTATCGGTACTGCCGACCCTGCACGGTGAGAAAATAGTCCTCAGGATATTGAGCAAAGATACCAGCCATATAGAACTGGAATCAGTTGGCTTTACTGACAAGGAACTTAGGATATATCTGGAAGGCATTAAAAAGCCCAATGGCATTGTCCTTATTTCAGGCCCCACAGGATCAGGCAAAACGACAACGCTGTATGCAACCCTAAAAAAACTGAACCTGCCCAATACCAATATACTTACAGTCGAAGACCCTATAGAATATATCCTGGAAGGTATCAACCAAGTGCAGCTTAAGGAAAATATTGGCCTTGACTTTGCAGCAACACTACGTACCTTTCTACGCCAGGATCCCGACATCATAATGGTTGGAGAGATTCGTGATGTGAACACCGCCAATATGGCCATAAGGGCAGCCCTAACCGGCCACCTTGTACTTTCAACCATACACACCAACTCTGCTTGGGCTACAGTCTCAAGGCTTATCGACATGGGTGTACCACCCTTTTTAATCGCCAGTACCCTTAATATCAGTATCGCCCAGCGGCTAGTCAGAAAGTTGTGCAGCATGTGTAAAGGGTATAAACCTATTAGCCCTGAACTTTTCCCTACCGGCTTTACAGTTCCTGAAAAGTTACACCATCATCATGAGGCCGTGGGCTGTGAGGCGTGCTACCACACAGGATATTCAGGTAGAAAAGCGATATATGAAATACTCCCTGTTGACAAGGAACTTATGGGGTTTATTAAAACAAATACCCTATCAGTAGATGATTACCTCGAAGAGAAAAACATACAAACTTTAAAACAAAACGCTATTGACCTTATCTATGACGGGACAACCTCTATTGAGGAAGTTTTTTCGTTATTGATGGATTAAAGAGATATATGCATTGGGAACCGGAATACAGTTATGAGACAACTACTACCATACATTTTTTTTCTTACAGGATTGCTGGGCTTTGCACAGGATAACAAGAGGATTGATATGATCCGCAACAACATAGAAGCAATAGCTGCAGATACACCTGGATTGACCGAACGTGTCAATATCAATATAAAGGAAGCCTCATTGTCTGACTTTTTAATTGCAGTTTCAGAAATTCACAAAGTAAATTTAAGCGTATCCCCAAAGCTGAAGCAAATCAGCATTGTAAATAACTTTACGGACGTTACTGTTGGCGATCTTTTGGTATTCTTATCCAAAGAGTACAATCTTTCCATCGATTTTACCGGCAACATACTGGCTATAAAACCCTATGAGGCCCCAAAAGAAATTGTTGCCGAAAAAATTATAGATGTTACGTACGATCCGTCAGGGGACCTATTAACCCTTAACCTGAAAGACGATAAGCTTTACGATGCTTTCAAAAGAATAATGGATGTCAGCGGCAAGAACCTCGTTTTCGTTCCGGGAATGGAAAATACTCCCCTGACAGCGTATATTAAAAACATGCCATTCGATGCAGCCATCAATAAGCTGGCGTATGGAAATGATCTTACCGTTTCAAAGTCGAGGGACAATTTTTACCTTTTTGATAAATTCGCCACCACAAGTGGGACTGCAGCAATATCAGAAGGCACAGGCGTGACGATGCGTCAGAGCAGGCCGCAGCGCTCAAGGAAATCCAACTTTTTCTTTACTGTAACCGACAAGCAAAGACAGCTGCTTGAAGTTGATTTTGAAAACACACCCATTGCAAGCATTATTAATGATATTGGAGCTGAGCTTGAAATCGACCTATTTATTGCCAGCCCGTTGGAGAATGCAGGAAGTGCAACTGTTAAAGCAAAAAATATAACTTTTGACGAACTATTAACAAGGATATTTGAAGCCGCCTCTGCCGCTTCTATCAACCAACCCCCTGCCTCGGGGCGCAGTTCAGGCCAGTCTCTTGATGGAAATAACAACGCGATGGCAATACCCGCGGCTGCCATGGAAACATACACCTACCTGAAAAGGGACAATATTTATTACTTTGGCACCAAAACGCAATTGTCTGTCCGCAATGTCAAGTCTATTCCAATGATGCACCGTTCAATAGAACTTCTCGGCGACCCTGAAACTTCCGAAAGGACTGTAGGAAGGACTTCAAATAATAACTTCACGAATTATAATGGAGGGTTTAACGGCAACAATAATATTCAGCAGCAGCCATCGCAAAGCCAAGCCAGTAATAAGGAAAGTAAACCCACAGAATCTATTCTTACCATTATTCCTGATGAAGTAAAAAAAGACCTTGATATCAAAATTGACAAAGAACTAAATAGTTTTGTAGTAAACGGTCCGGCTGAAAATATCCAGCGTTTTGAATCGTTTATAAAATATATTGACAAGCCGGTACCCGTAATCCTTATAGAAGTAATGCTATTGGAGGTTAGCAGGAGTACTATTGTAGAGACTGGCATAAGTGCCGGAATTGGCGACAAGCCAACTATCACAAAGGGTGGAGTCTTCCCAACCGCAGATATAACTCTTGGAGCGCAAACCATTAACAAGATCATAAATCGTTTTGATGGGTTCGGCTCGCTTAATATTGGTAGTGTTGTGCCTAATTTTTACCTTAGCCTAAAGGCCATGGAATCCAATGGCGACCTGAAAATACGCTCAGCACCGAGATTATCAACACTGAATGGACATAAAGCGCACCTGTCGATTGGTGAAACTACCTATTATGTAGTAACCAACCAGAATTTTTATGGTTCACAGATACCACAGGCCTCGGAGATAAAAAATTACCAGCCCATCGATGCTGAATTATCTGTCTCGATAAAACCATTGGTGTCAGGTGACGGCCAGATCACAATGGACATAAAAGTAATACAGTCAAGCTTTAATGGGGAACGTATTGATAAAGATGCACCCCCGGGAATTAATTCCAGGGAATTCACATCAATCATAAGGGTAAAAGACCAGGACCTTATTGTTTTGGGAGGCCTTGAGGAAAAAGTAAAGAATGATTCCGGTACAGGTGTTCCGTTATTGTCAAGGATTCCAATTATCAAATGGCTTTTCAGCTCAAGGAAAAGGGAAGATTCAAGAAAGAAATTAACGGTGCTTATTAAACCTACTGTCATCTACTAATGACTGCTTTTCTCGAAAATATAATTTTAGGAAAACAGTACATCGGTATTGAGATCTTTTCCCTGGAGGGTAAGGACAAGTTTGCCCTACTTGAGGCCAAACGCAGTAAAGATGAAATTACCATCAGTAAAAGTGTTATTCTCGATACTGAAACACTTATTACGACAAAGGTAAAACATCCGGCTATATTGGTAATTAACAACAGTCATGTTCTGCAAAAAGAAGTTGAGGGGACAGATTCCAACGATAGAAAGCTGCTCCATAAGGCATTCCCAAACCTCCAGCTGGATCAGTTTTATTACGAAACCTGGCGCAAGGGGACAGTCTCGGTGATTGCTATTTGCAGGAAAAATTATGTCGATCAGACTGTTGCTTTGCTGTCAAAAAACTTTAAAATCGCATCGGTCAGCCTGGGGGTTTCGGCAATATCGAATTTAATGTCATTTACAATTCCGCATGTACTCACAACCAACACGCAGACACTTTCAATGGAAAGCCCGGATAATCTTGTGCAAACCGGCCAAACCACATCGGCAATATATGACATTAACGGCTTAACCGTACCCAACACCCACCTGCTCTGTTTTAGCGGAGTATTAAAACTAATACTGCCCGGAAACACAACTGGAAATATACCCGAGCTAAACGGTAATTTGCTGGAAGATTTTAAGCAGAAAACATTTTTCGCAAAAACAGTTAGAGTCGGTGTCGGATTTATCCTGGGTATTTTAGTTATCAACTTCTTCCTCTTTACCTACTATTTTGATAAAGCAGGACAGACCGGTGAAACTATAATGCTAAATAAAGCAGGGATTCAGAATATGGTTGCAATTAAAGAGCGTATCAAAAATAAGGAAGCAGCCCTGGCTGGTTTTACCAACAACGGGACTTCGCGAAGTGCTGTACTGCTTAACGATATTGTAAAGGCTATACCCTCGACTATGCTATTAGACGAAATAAGTTATAATCCCCTTGAAAAGAAGATAAAACCAGCAGAACCAATTTTAGTAACGGATGGTGTTATTATGCTCTCGGGCAGTACCATCAACAATACTGATTTTACCGCTTGGATAGAACAGGTAGGAAAACACAAAAAGGTAGCTACTGTTACGATAACGTCCTTTGGAAAAGATACTGAAGGCAAAACCATTTTTTCGGTTAAACTACATACCAAATGAAGCTGAACAAAAAAAATAAACTTTTGATTACTAGTTTAATCGTAAGCCTGTACATATGTTACAACTTTGCTGTTGCTAAGACTATAGTGTATTACAGGCAGGTCAAAGAAAATACCGATCTGTTAGCCAGTAATAATAACACTACAGGAATGCTGCAACAGCTGGTAACGAAAGAAAAAGAGTTAAATAGTTTGCTGGGCCAATACGCTACCGCAGGTACTATCTCCTACCAAAATGAACTGCTCAGGAAACTTACAGTGCTAAGCCGTCAAAACAGCCTCCGGATTATTGATTTTCAGGAGCCGCATACCATCCAGGAGAAGGACATGGAAATTTCAAGCTATGTTTTTAGCCTGGAAGGCAATTTTAATGGAATACTACTGCTTATTAACAGCCTGGAAAATAATCCTTCCTACGGCATTGTAAAGCACTCCGGTTTTATTAAAAAGCGAAATTACAAAACCAACACCGATTACCTGACCGCGCAGGTCATCCTTCAAAAGAATGAAACAAAAAAGAGCTAACCCATATCTCTAAACCGCATGAATATGAAAAACGTATTATACCTGCTTCTGGCTGTGTGCTGCACAGCCTGCCAGACCATCAAAATTAAAAATAAGGAATACAAAGTTTCTTCTGCAACCGTAGAACTGGGAAGTATCGGTACTGCAACTTCATTAAGCAAATTTGACAACGATTTTGCAACACGCTCTTTCCCCCAGTTGCATCAAAGCATACGCCTTGACGTGCAAATAGTGCCCTTTAATAAAAAAATTAACAAGATATATTCCGACAAGCTAAAGCAAAACCAAATCCAGGGTACAGTTCAATACGTTGACAGCCTTGCGCAAAAACCCAAATTTGCTACTTTTACCTTCATAGATTATGCGGGAATTACTAATGAGGTTAATGCTGATTACAACAAAGGCATATTCAATTATATTAAAGACCGTGGCGATGCCTCGATCGTAACCAGTATTGCAATAGTCGTAACAAATGAGGTCATCTTAAAATTACAACAGGCAGATGCCTATTATCTGGTCAATGACCAAACCTCCAAATACACTGTTGCCCTGTATAAGGACGGCAAGAAATTCGACCTTATAAATCTCCAGCAGGGCACTGTACTTGCGTATACCCTGGGCGAATTCTGCTGGTCGGTTAACGACAGGCATCATTGGTACGTGGGGGATATTGTAAGTAAAAACAAAAGCTGTAAAGGCAATACACATAAGAGAATACAAAAAAGGGAGGAAACCAATCTTTTTAAATTGTAATGAAATGAAAAAAATAACATACCTACTCCTGTTGTGCCTTACTATTTTCTCCTGTGAAGAGATACTCCTTGAGGACGATATATTAGATGCTGTAGTACGGCTGGTAGCACCGGTTGACAATGCGCAGTTTGCCTCTACCGGAATTACATTTACCTGGGAACCTGTTGAAAACGGAACCCAATACCAGATACAAATTGCCAGGCCAAGCTTTTCTGAGCCTTTGCAAATCGTAACAGATAATACCACTGATACAACTTCGTTTACGACACAGCTTAATGTGGGGCAATATGAATGGCGCGTCAGGGCTGTAAACAGCGGTTACGCATCAGCATATACTACACGTAAGATCACTGTTGTTAGTAACGAGGATTTTCAAAGCAACAGCGTAACGCTTTCCTCGCCTTCAAATGATATTATTACCAATACCGCTTCGCAAAACCTAGCCTGGCAGCCAGTACTCGGGGCAACGGGCTACCAACTTCAGGTTATAAACACCGCTACAAGTACCGTTACTTTTGAGCAGGAGGTAACGGCTACAAATTACGCTTATACTTTTCCTGAAGGAAATTACCAGTGGAAAGTCAGGGCTACCAACGGCTCGCAAAACACTTTATATTCAGCGAGGTCGTTACTGGTAGATACTACTGCCCCTACCAAACCGGTACCAACTTCGCCTGCCAATTTAAGCAATACTTCCGATAATACTATTTCATTCCAATGGACCAGGACACCCCTAGCAGGCAGCGTGGAAACCGATAGCATTTATATCTATACCAATCAAAACCTGACCACCCTGCAATATAAAAACCGTGAGGCTAGCCCTTACGTAACTTCCAGCTTAACAGAGGGTACATATTATTGGTTTATAAAGTCATTTGACGCAGCTGGTAATATCAGCCAGCAAAGCACTGTATTTAGTTTTACACTTAATTAATGAAAAATAAAAAGAACATATACATACTCCTGCCTGTAGTGATCGTACTCTGGGGATTAGTCATATACCGTTTTTTTTCGTACGCTGCGCCAAGGCCAACTGAAAATCCGCAGGCTGTTTCATTTTCATTAAAACCGGTAACTGTACAGCAGAGGGATACCGTAGCCCTCGATGTAAATTACAGGGATCCGTTCCTTGGAAAAATGTACAGTAGAGAAATGCCGAAGAAGGCATCAAGTAAAAGAAAAATTACAGTGAAGGAGCCCGTACAATGGCCACAGGTAATATACAAAGGGATTGTTTCCGACACAAAAAACAAAATGAAGGTATTTATGCTAATTATCAACGGACAAACCCACCTTGTTAAAGAGAAAGAGACTGTTGGTGATATATTCTTAAAGAGTGGCAACCGCCATACGATAACTATAAAGTATAAGGGCGATATTACCGAAATAATGATCCAGCAATGAAACTAAATTGGAAATATAAACTCCATTCAGGAGCATTACAATTTACGATCTTTATTTCGGTAATAATCGCTTTGCTACTGGCCGGCATAATTTTACTGGCCTATACGCACCGCTTTTTTATAGAGCAATCTAAGGCAATTGTTGATAACGTACAATTGTCTGACACAGGTATTGCGCTTCTTCAGAAGCAGGAAGCCCTTAGCAATGATACCCTTACTGTGCCCCTGATTGATCCCAGAGAAAATCAATCGGTAAAAACGTACCTATCCCAATGGGGAATTTTTGAAAAAGGCATCGCCATTTCGACCCATCGCAATAAAAAGTTTACAAAAACAGCATTGCTTGGCAGTACATTAACAACTACAGAAAGGCCTGCCATTTACCTTACCGATAACTTTAACCCATTTTCTGTTGTCGGGCATACGGAAATCCGGGGAGATGCTATATTGCCGGACCTCGGGATTGTCCCAGGAAATATACTTGGGAATAGTTATTACGGAACCGCTCTACTATACGGCTCTACACAAAAAAGTTCATCCAAATTACCAGAACTTAAATATGACTACAAGCAAAATCTTGCTTATTATCTTACCGAATATGAACCAAAGGGATCCGGTAACTTTATACCCTTAGGCGACCAGAAAAAAATTGTAAATTCATTTACACAACTCACCACCGGATACTTCTCCAAACAGTCTATTACACTGGAAAATGTAATGCTTCAGGGTAATATCATTATACGGTCGTCTGAAAAAATAATAGTGAAACGTACAGCAGTACTCAAAGATATTATCCTGGCAGCACCTGAAATAATCATTGAGGATGATGTGCAGGGTAATTTTCAGGCTATAGCTGATACCTCTCTTAAGGTTGGAAAAAACTGCAAATTACAGTACCCAACAGCACTTGTTTTGTTGGAAAAAGAAAACACTATAGTAAATCCTATGCAATCTTTTGAGGCTCAATTTTACAATAATAAAATATTTATTGATTCGGGTTGTACTGTAAAAGGAAGTATTTGCTATTTCAATACGACTATGCAGGGACGTGACTTTAAAGTCAACATTTATATCGGTGAGAAATCCCAAGTAAAAGGTGAAATCTATTGCGAAGGGAATACAGAATTAAAAGCATGCACTATTTACGGCAGTATCTACACTAACTATTTTATCAGTAATGAAGGCGGAACAACCTTTGTCAACCATATTTACAATACAACTATTGATAGTGAAAAGCTTCAGGAAAGCTTTGGCGGACTCCTATTTCACAAACAATCTAAATCGGTAATGCAATGGCTTTACTAAAAAAAATTAAATCGGCAACACTAGTGGAAGCGTTAGTAGCAACAGTACTGATCGTAATCGTATTTATGGTAGCCAGCTTGGTGCTGAACAACCTACTGTTAAATTCATTCTCAAAAAACACCCAGGCTGTTGAAACGCGTATTTCGGAACTGGAATATAAGCTAAATTACAACACCCTGAAATTACCTTACAGGGAAGAATTTAAAAACTGGGATATCGAACTTAAAGAAGAAAGGATAGAAAATGTAATATGGGTAAGAATCTCAGCGATACACAGGGCAAATAAAAAAGAAGTAATTAAAGCGAGGGTATATGGAACAGATTAAAATAAAATCCTTCACGCTTTCCGAGCTACTGGTTGTTATGGTAATAACCGCAATTATTGTCGGCATAGCCTTTAGCGTGTTGAACCTGGTCCAGAAACAAATTAGGCGGATTCAAAAAAATTATGCTAAGACTACCGAACTAGCTCTTTTGGAGCAGCATTTATGGCAGGATTTTAACCTGCATAATAATGCCATCTATAATGAGCAGAAATTACTGTTGTTTTCAGACACAGATACGATAACGTACAGTTTTACTACTGATTATACACTTCGTAATACAGATACCATACCACTTAAAATAGAAGTAAGCAGGATGTACTACCTGGGCAAAGAAGTGCAATCAGGAGCTATAGATGCATTATCGGTCGCTGCTGAAAAAGAATTGCCTGATTATTCTATTTTTGTTTCTTCAAAACACGACGCTTCCCATTTTTTAAATCACGATGGCCTTTAACTTAAACAACACACCGACAGCCAAAACTTCTGCAACCACTACAAGTGAAATAGAAAAGCTACTCAAAAAAGAGATAGTACTATTTGGCAGCGGCTTTTCGAACAAGAAGAAGCAATCGTTTTATCTGGAGCTGGCCGTATTGCTAAAGGCCGGCATTACGATCAAAGAAGCCCTTACCCTAATTATCGAATCGTTTAAAAAGAAAACGGATAAGGAAATGTTTGAGGACATACTGTACCAGGTGGTGAATGGAAAGCCTTTATCCGACGCATTAAATTCATCGAAACATTTTACGGAATATGAATATTTCTCTGTGAAAATTGGTGAAGAAACCGGTACTACTGCAAGGGTATGCAAGGAACTTGGCATTTTTCACGAACGTAAAAACGAGCAGAAAAGGATTGTAGTTTCCGCATTAACCTATCCATCTATCGTATTGAGTACTGCTGTACTCGTGGTCATTTTTATGCTTAGCTATGTTGTGCCTATGTTCCAGGATATTTTTAAACAGAATAATATGGAGCTCCCATTTCTTACCCACGTAATCGTGAAAATGTCAGATTTTACAAGAACATATGGCGCTTTCTTTTTTCTAGCCATCCTTACCTTAGTTTTTAGCAGCAGGTTCTTTAAAGACAATCATCAATACAAAAAAAGCCTGCATTATTCACTTTTGAAAATCCCGGTATTTGGGCAGTTCATGACAAAAGTATATCTGGCACAATTTACACAGGCAGTAACGCTACTAACAGCTTCTAAAGTGCCAATTTTAAATAGTATCCAGATGGTGCGGAAAATGATACAATTTGTGCCATTACAGGATGCCCTGCTAAAAGTAGAAAACGGTATTTTAAAAGGTGCCAGCTTAAGCGAGAGTATGAAGGGCAATAACATCTTTGATAACCGGATAATTTCACTAGTTAAAGTTGCTGAAGAAACCAACCAGACTGAATACGTCTTTAGCCAGCTCAATGAGCAGTTCAGCCAGGAAGTGGTGCAGCAATCGAAGATAATGGCTACTATCTTGGAACCTTTCATCATACTTTTTGTTGGTGTAATAGTCGCTGTGCTACTAATTGCGATGTATATGCCAATGTTCCAAATGAGTAGTGCTATTGGGTAATTAAATATGAAAGTGTCATAAAGCCTGAAAGATGACATATTGCATCTTGGATAAAATTATAAGCACAAATAAATTTCTGAAGTAAAAAAAATATTATTTAATTGCTAGGCTACAGACGAAATTGAGAAGACGATACTTTGTAGAGGTACATTTGTTCTACAATTCAAAAATATTGAATTAAAAGCGACAATACTTTAAAAACATATCTCGGCATCTTTGAAATTTTACAACTTATTTTACTGACGTTACTACCAATACAAATAATACCCGAAATCTCTAACATTCTAACGCATATGGGTTAGCGAAATTTCCGCAGAAAACTAAATATTAAATATATAATAGCATAATTATTACCCAATTTTTTTGAGGAACAACCTTTCTATTTCCACATCTAGATTTAAGTAGCCCCCCATCAATATTTGAAACTATTTTAATAAGTATTTGTATTTATTTTTGTAGTATTGCGTTTATAATCTTACAATAAATGACTACAGAAAATAGTAAAAAAAATATTATATTAATTATTGTCTTTCTAATTAATATTAATCTCATACACTCACAATACAATACCGAATTTCAAATTCCTAAATCTCCAGAGTCTTTTTTATTCGATAAATATGGAGGATTGGATGCCAGTAAATACAATGGCAGGCCTAATGTAAGTATTCCGTTATACACTATAGAACATGGAGACATTACAATTCCACTTTCATTATCTTATTCATCTAACGGCATAAGGGTAGACGAAGAGGCATCCCAATTTGGCTTGGGTTGGTATTTCGGAACTGGAATGATTTCCCAAATTGTTAATGGAAAAGATGATCTCGCACGTGATATGGTAGTGAGTGTTCCTGACTTTATGTACTCGGGAACACCAAAATATATTGTAAAGACTTATCCTGATTGGGCAATATATTCTTATCCAACATTTAGTGCAGATCCACAAGATCCTGCTAGGAAAGATATGCAGGCATCAAATCCCATCTCCATGGACAAATATTTCTTAGGGAGATTTCGTTCTGACGGTAATTTTTCAAATTTTACATATCTTATAAAAGAAGGAATTTTAAAAAATTATAAACCTACTTTGGAGTACAATTATTATCCGGAGGATATGGAAATTGACCTTTTTAAGGCTAATTTCTTCGGCCACGAATTATTATTTTATATTAATCCTAAATTGTCAAATGGTACCTTAAAAAGGTTTTGTGTATTAAATAACGAAAGATATGCAATAAGTCTAACAAAAATTGTCGAAAATAATATAGATATATTTCAATGGAAAATAATAAGTCCGAATGGTACAAGTTATTATTTCAACGAACAGACAATTTCGTTCAATGATCATGGGCCTCGTGAAGCCTATCGCATGGCAACTCCCCAAAACTCGACAGGTCTTGACAATTCTTCTACAGGTTATAGTACCTCAGCTACGACAAGCGTATTAACATCTGTAAATAGAGATTCAAGAGTATGGAAGATTACAAAAATAGTTGATTCAAAAGGTAACTCCGTAGAATTTAATTACGACAAAATTTCCAATTTGTCTACTACATCCGGCAAATCAGGAGAATGTAACTACGTTAATATTACAACGAATCTGACTGTTGAGGAGGATTTAGGAGACTACTATTATGATGGTCCGGATTATAGTGGAGCTGATACCCGATTCGCAAAGGTTTACGACCTAGGCCCTGCCATTTATTATAGTACCACTGGAGGGTACCATTCTACACAACAACGATCCGTACTGTCGGAAATTAAATTTGGTGATTCGAATATAATATTTGACAATACTGAGAGGGTAGATATTCCTGGAGATAAGAAGGTAAGCTTCATATCTTTATTCTACAAGACTAATTTTATAAGTGAATTTGAATTTGTATATGATTACTTTAATAACAACGCTATCACAAATAATCAAAAGCGACTAAAACTCTTGAGTATTAAAAAAGATGAAAAACCATACATATTTGAATACAACAATACCCTTCTTCCCAATAAAGATTCTAATTCATTCGATTATTGGGGATATTACAATGGAATGCCTAATACAAGCACTTTGAGCAATCCCTTCCGCTTAATTAAAGACTCTTCACAAATACCGGCTTGGTCAAGACAATTAATGTCTCTAGTTGAAGGGAAAGCAAACAGGTCCGCTCACCCGGAATATTCGCAGGCAGGAATACTTAAAAAAATCACATACCCAACCGGAGGTTATACTTTGCTAAACTACGAACTTAATGAATTTGACAACATTTTCTTCCCCGATTATAATAATAAGGTCGGACTTGACAGCAACAACTATTACACAACAAATTATGGTCAGGATGTAAGCCACGGCTGTGGCTTACGCGTTTCGGAAATAATTGACTTCGACGAAAATGGTCAATCATCTAAAAAAATCTATAAATACATTGGAGGCAAGCATATACCTGCGTATACGGGATTCCTTGAAGGATTTCATTTTGCAAAGTATAATGACAACAGTTTTCCAGGAAGAGAGCAAAGTTTAAAAACTTTTTCAAGTGGTCAAAGTATTAAAAGTTATCACTCCACCGCTTATCAGACAAATGCGTTAGGAAATGGAGACGGAATTGGATATGGGAGTGTTACTGTTAAAAATGTTGGCAATAATAACGAAAGCATTGGACAGACCATTTACAACTACACAAACACACCAGATAGAAATCCACGAGAGGTTTTTAACGTGACATCTGATAAATATTTGGCCGATAGTTTTGGCTGGTCTCTCAAGGGTAGTGATATTGAAAACGGTATGTTACTGGAGGAAATAATATATGACACATCAAATAATCCTGTTAATAAGATTGAGTATAATTACAATTCTATAGTACCGGAATCGACCAATAGTAACTTTTATAATGTTAGACTTGTAACCTTACCAGGAACCTATGGATATGCAATAAGTAGTAATGGCATGATGGTTCAGAACAATCCTCCCATCACGATAAGATATAACGAATATTTATTATTTTATTATCCATTAAAGAAAACTAACACTAAGCTAAGCAGTAAAAAAACGACAGAATTTTATCCCTCGGGCCAACTATCTGTCTACGACAATTTTGAATATGACAATTTTTACAGGATTAAATCAACCAAATCTATCATAAACGGTCAACTTATAAAAGGTGAAGATACAGAATACCTTACCACTTACCTAACATCTATTAATAACCAATTATTACTGCCCAAAAGTAAACATATATACGAAAATAGCATTTTAAAATCTAGTGGAACATTTTCGTATTATGAAGATAACGGAAAAATACTTCCTTCTCGAGTGGACTTGCAAAGTCGTGGAAGCCAAAATATCGCTGACAGGAAAAGTTCATATTTCGATCAATATGATAATTTTGGTAATATTATTGAATTTCATGACGAAAACGACCTTTACACTTGTGTAATTTGGGGATATAATAAAAGGCTCCCGATAGCAATTATTAAAGGTATTCGACTATCCCAAATCAATCCGTAT
>Ga0247782_1000553_pt1 | contig 17062 bp, 3 predicted proteins | sample UWRJL019104C5_FD_179928 | JGI IMG/M metagenome (GOLD analysis project Ga0247782, IMG submission 179928) | Plant litter microbial communities from Arlington Agricultural Research Station in Wisconsin, United States - UWRJ-L019-104C-5 | ecosystem: Environmental > Terrestrial > Plant litter >...
ATATAATTTTAAAAAGTATTATAAAAATAATAATATTATTATGCTTTATATGCTAGCATATTTATTATATAAGCTTTAGCTTTTTAATATTAGCTATTTTAGCTTTTTAAAATAGTTATATAAAAAAGAAATTAAACACTTAATGCAAGCATATATTATATATATATTAAAAAAAAATTGTTTACTTGCGCTTTTTAATACGTTTAATACATTAATAATAAAAGCTAACATATAAAAAAGTTTTTAAAAAGCAGGATTAGTGCTATATAACCTAAAATATATTATTGTTTAGCTAAATTTTTATTTAACTATTTTTATAATTAAAGCTTTATTTAATAGCTTGCTTTTACTTTAGTAATTTATTACTTTAAATAATATATAAAACATAATATTTTAGTTTATATTTATTAAATATTTTATTATATAATCTTAAAATAGTTTGCTAACATATATTATTAAAAGTATATATTAAATTATATACAACACAATAGCTATTATATATTGTTTAGCTTTGTTAAAAAAGAAAGTTATAACTTTTTATATAGCAAACAATTAATTTAGTTAATGTTGCTATATAAAAAAAACAAAATTATAAAATAAAAGATTATTTTATATACAAGATATAAAAAAGTTATAAGCTGCTAAGGCAGCTGCTATATAAAAAATAATAAAAAGGCATATAAGTAATAGTTATACAAAGAAGCAAAAAACTTGTGCGCAACGCTATAAAATATGCAGCAAGCCTGGCTATAATATGCAAACATATTAAAATAAAATAAAAACATCTAGCAAATCTAATTCTAAATAGTTTAAATTGATTTTTTGTTATACAGTTAAGTTATAAGAGATTGTTTGTACAAAGGTAAAGAAAAGTGGCAAATATAGCCGGGTGGTAAATATAGCCGTGAGATACATTAGTTTATTATTATTAAAAGTAAACAAATAAAAAAGCTTATGTTTTAATTAATTATTAAAAAGTTTTTTTTATATACTTAGCAGTTTTAATTATATGCTAAGTATATATTTAAATTAATTATTAAAAGTAAAAAAATAACTATAGCTAGCTAAATATATAAAAAAATATATATTTAATTTCCCTTTTTAAAATAAGTATAAGTTGTAACTATTATAATCTAGTAGCTACTAGCTACTAGCGGCCACTAGCCGCTATATAAAAGTGGCCGCTGGCTGACTAATTAGATTACGTGATAGTGGCTGTAGCATGTTTCTTGGTCCAGCAATTACCCCGCTCTTGTTTATTTTGATCAGCCCTAGCGCGGCCAACGGTCTCCCACCTGTTGGTCCGTAACACTAATACTAAGATTTGTGCATTAAAAATAAGGCTATAAAACATATGCACATTTTATGTGGACTATAAACGCTACACTATAACTTTATAAGCTAATTTACAACAACATATATAATAAGTTACTAGCCTGGTCACGTTGTGTAAAAGCGGTCCTAATAACAACAACTGGCGTTTACTTAGCTGGACTAGATATAAGCAACGTAAATCATCCTAAGTTAAAGCAGTTATTAAAAGCCACGACTTTAATACCGATAGAAAATCTAAAATCGTGGCCGAAGAAACCCTATCTTAATATATTGCAAGCGATTCTAGTCACCCTGTTTCTCCCGTTAGCATCGGTATACAAGGGGTGGCGCGCTGCCTGAGCTTGATCAGCACTCTAGGTGGTCATCACGTACAGAGAATATCGAGATGCAAAATATATGTTTCTTCTTGAACGATAGTCTGGACCATCATGAGGCTGTTCAGAATCCTGGGGACGCTCCCTATGATGAACAGAACGGACCTAGACCACCGATCTCTCAACCGTCGCCGCATTTTCAAGTTATCTCAGACACGTCATGATCAATCTCCAGCAAATTAGTCTCACCGACTCTAAGAAAACTCACGCTTTAGATTGGTGACTTTTACCGAAATGAAGCTATTCGGCGTTTGATTAAGACGTCAATACGAGGTGGCAGAGAGCTTCTTGGAAAAAAAGTTATATTAACTTGTAATAGGGGTTAACAGTTACGGCACAAATATTTAAGGTTGGTTCCGCACTATTTAAAACATTAAAACTCCAATATATATAAAATAAAATAAAAAAGCTTTTGTTTTATACGGAATGATCATTATACAATACAATTCTGTATCACTAGGCACCAGCGACGGAAGCTTAAGGTACACCGCAGCCAAAGAGTTTGTATCGGCAAAGTATCAATCCTCCTACAATCTAATTAAGCTAAAATTGCTCCACCTACTGATGAAATTCCCACGCTCAACTAAACCTGAGTAGGACAACGACCTTTGGGAGGTCGATCCAGCTAGGAATGTGAGCGTCCGACGAACAATCGCCAAGACTCCAAGCTGCCAAGCCAGATACGCTTGGGGTACAATCGTCCAAATACGGGTGGTGGAACAAATAAGGCGGCTGTCTTCATGTGTGTGGATATTAATATATTTACGGCTGGTGCTACCCGAATTCCCCCTGCACAGCGCTTGTCCGGCGGACAGTAGAAAGGTGGGTTCTATGGAAGCAGCATGGCAAAGGCATAAAAAGCCAGCAGTTATCTTTCAAGTTCGGCTAAGGTTGTGGGCATTCTTCTGCCTGTATCGTCTATCAGGATGCAGTTTCAAGCCATCTTAGGCGTTGTCGCCTTCGCAGCGAGTAGCGTGTCAGCTCACGGGTGGATCGATGAATTGACTATTGCAAACGAAACCTACGGCGGGTATAATCCTACGATAGCGCCATGGGTGGCTGACCAAGGCACGATCACCTGGCCGGCCTGGAACACCGACACAGGACCCGTGTATAGCAGCAATGTCAATAGTCCAGACATCATCTGTTCCATCAACGCGACCAACTCCAAGAAATATGCGACCCCTCTCGCCGCCGGCAGCACCATCGATCTGCACTGGACAACGTGGCCTGACTCCCATCACGGACCCCTCATGTCGTATCTAGCTGCTTGCAACGGAGACTGCACCAAGGTAGACAAATTACAACTTAAGTGGTTCAAAATCGCGGAGCTAGGCCAGATCTCTTACGGCGTGGGTGGCGGCAAGGCGGGTGTCTGGGCTGATGACCAACTGCGCGCGGCGGGAGGCAACTGGTCCGTAACCATTCCCTCCTCCATTAAGGCCGGGAACTACGTCCTGCGCCACGAGATCATCGCCCTCCACTCTGCCTACGATGTAGGCGCCGCCCAGCTCTACCCACAGTGCGCCAATATCCAGATTACCGGCGGCGGTGATGCTACGCCGGAGGGGGTTGCTGGAACGTCGCTCTACGATCCGAACGACTCCGGGTTGCACTACAACATCTACAACGACGAGTCCAAGCCAGTATATAAGATTCCTGGTCCCCCATTGTGTGAATAGCTTTAGGAGCGACTGCTTCGTACCGACTGGTCGTGGTGCTGATATCGAAAACAGTCATCGAATAAGTATAGAGGCCGCTCGATGTTTGGCTGGAATCTATATAGAAGGAGAACGTAAGACACCGGCCGCATCAAGGGCATTGGAGAATAGGCCTTATTCTCTTGGGGGAGTTCAGTTCGGTGATTGATACTAGTTCGCGTTGAACGTTTTTCAGAGGCTCCGCATGTATATACGTAAGTAGGTATAAGAATTATCAAATCCCCATCGATACCTGCTCTCTGATTAATTCGCGACGGCCATTACATATCCCACTCCGTATGAGCCGGGGTCGTACTATGGGATCTCAACTGAGATTGTTGCATAACACATGGCCAAATGAGTTCCCCCTTTTTGGTGCCGTAATTAGAGTGTTTCTAAAGCTGAAATAGTTACTGCTGTCGTCCTTAGGAAGCTGGGGACACAATGTGACTGATTCCTTGTGGTGCTCTCATGAGTTGTCAGGATTATATAACTGTAGCTCTAAGTGGTCATCTTCTTGATGCAGTCAAACAAAGACTAAGAAACTAGTTACAATGGCAATTAAGGTTATTTGAGACGGCAAACACCAAAACTAATGGTTATCTAAGGCGGCCCAGGGCCCAATTTGCATAATGCAGAGTAAGCATACAACTATTATACAGTTTGTGATAGACTTTTTACGTAACTTAAAAGAATGTTCGGCAAGGATTTAAACTAACAAGATTAACGGATAATTTTGATCTTTATTAATTAACATTATATTATTTTACTGTCCTAGTTAAACAATATGCGTAGCCAATACTTATTGTGTATTAAAGACTTGTCACCCTAAGACCAAATAGTATTGTTAGTGTTGTTAGGAAATATTGTGTCAGAACGTAGAAATTGCTAAAGCTATTCTCTCCTTGCATTCTTAAGCTACATTGACTTTTGGTGTGAAATTTGGTTGTGAGAAAGTATGGGTATAGGTGGTTTTGTTGGTGGTTGACGGCCTTGTTTTAGCGGACTGATTGGGATGGGCTAATTAATGAACTGGGGGAGACTCTAGTGTCTTCCCTCAGGAGGGAAGACTAGATCTGCTGTTACCTCTTCCATGAGCAATAGGTATGGCTAGATGGAATGTTGTGCGACTTCGTACTACTGCTACACAAATTGCAAAGGGGACATATTATGCTATTATTATGATTGCAGATGGATCAAGGTGTCTTGCTAACAACAAGGTGAGCATCTTAATTTATAATTAAATGAAAATGTTTTTGCTAGCTTCCGTTTCTGTGTACTGCTGTTAAGAACTTATGATATAGTGTTTGCACAGTACCTATTGCCAGACGAGGGATGAAGAATGTGACACTTGGTTACACCTGTTGGCAATTGAATACTGGCTTGAGATCCAGGCCGGGGCTGCCGGGGGGAACCCTGTTGGGTTGGGCCAGTTACGCACAAGTTGTTCGGAACAGCTTGGAGAATCTTATAGTTTGCGTGAAACTTGTGAAAACCTCACAAAACACGATGAAGCACAAAAAACTCCCGGGTGTGTCTTATATTGATAGCAGAGTGTATTATAACTAAGTTTTGTAGCATCAAAGGTTGCTAAGCAAAACTATGTTTAGCAGTTTAACTTATTTATCTATATATTAGACAATTGCTATGAGACCCCTAAATAAAGGAGCTTAGCATAGCATAGCTAAAAGCTTTACACACTATGCAATTAGCTATACTATCTATTAACTAAATATAGAATATGCTTTTTTCCTTTTAATCTTTTCCTACTAAATAATTGTGACGGAGGAAAAACAATGCCGTTACTACCTATTAGCAATAACAGTCTATATACTCCGCAACAATACTAAATACTAATGACTTCTACTATAACTTCTTTGTTGTTAGGTACCTTATTATAACGCCGTACAGTATGTCTTTCTAAACATAGACTTTTAACAACTTATTGGCTTTGAGCCCTAGACCTGACATTTAGTATACAGAGGTGCAATTGGAGTATAAATGAGCTATAATGACGACTACTCCAGCATATCCTCTTACTACGCTCTTTATGCCGCCCGTGGAATGGAGTAACCGTTACGTCTTGTGCTTTATGACAATGACTGAAGAAATAGACCTTACTGCTTTAGATTGTCAGCCACTGATCTTTCTGCCACAGGTTTGCGGTATGAACGCAAATGGTAGTTGCGCATTGCTAGACTGCTACCTGCAAGTAACTGTGACCACGTACAATAGCCGTCGGTCAGTAGAACTATGCACAGAGATCGTGTTGATCTATGAACCAGGCATAAGTTGTTATGTGGGGATGTCTACAATGACAGCCAGAATTCGGCCGATTTATACGTTTTGTTGCCCGAGGTTAGTTACATATGTCAGTCTCCGGCTGCCGTAATAAACAGGAGCTTATGTAGAGAATATAGTGGCCTAGGGCTCTCTCCTATATACGGCGGGCTCTGTATGAGCACATTAACAAAGGAATTTCTTACCATAACGCCAGATAACTGCAACTCAACACTAACAGTCTTTGCCTATAAGCCGGGTGTATTAACCGTTGCTATTGGCAACCTGACAATGTTATTTGGCTGCAGTATGAATTCTATTATCACGGCCACGCCGATACGTCTAGTAAACAAACGTACCGATTCTTTAAACTCTAGTGACCTTGGGCCGTTATTTACCTTCCCCACATTCACGGTACCAATTACTATGCCAGCATTTATAACCCTTCCTAGCAGAAAAGAGTTAACTAAAGCAGAAAAACAAAGCTAAAACGCACCAAAAATAATAGCAGAAATTGTTATAGCAGGAAGCCTTGTTATTCTAGGTGCAACTTTCTTTTTTATAAAACAATATTGCAGAAAACGAGTTATTTTAGCAGCAAACGACGACCATCCTGTAAGCAAGACGAGATATTTTGTCTACACCGGGAAACCCGAGCTCGAGGGAGCGATGCTGTCATATGTACCGAAGGCTGAGCTCGATGCCGACGCTATTTGCGCCGAACTAAAAGGGTTACTGGAAGAGGAACACGGGGCCGGCGTGTATGTGGTGAAACCAGAACTCTAAGGGGACCCGGGCAAACCGGGAAAGCCTGGGGCGATATATGTTAAAAAGAAGGCAGAGTTAAAGGCTGTGTCTTGCTAAGCAATTAGCACAATGATTTCTAAGTTAGAAGATACTAGTTGAGTTTAAGGGAGGCCAATTTGTTAGTCTGGCTTTCTCTAGGCTGGAGGCTCCCTGCCAGAGGTAGAAGAGAGATAGGTTGCATTTATTCTAAGCAACGGTTTCTAGTATCCTATAAGGCCCCTAAAGGGATTATGCAGCGCTCTAGCGTCCTTATTTATTATTATATGAGCACGCGGGTCGAGAAACGTTATTAATATTAAAAAATGTTGTATATTTTGTTTACACCCGATTAGTGCTTTAAGGGATTAATGATAATGGACCCTTTGCAACGAGGTCTTACAACTAGGCATACTTTTAAGATTTAGCCTTTTAAGTAGATTAATTTAAATATTCAAGTATTAAAAGTATAGTTAAGGTTAGGTTAACTATGGCCGCGTTTGCATGTTTGCATTTTTTATTTTAAATTTTTATTGCCCCCTTGCTTAATTGCTATTAGCTGTACTAATTTTTTTTTAAAAATTTTTGTTGCTTTTTTGCTTAATTGTTATTTACTGCATTAATTTTTTTTAAAAAGTTTTTGTTGCTTTCTTGCTTAATTGCTATTAGTTATACTAAATTTTTTTTTATACTTTTTGTTGCTTTTTTACTTAATTATTATTAGCTATACTAATTTTTCTTTTAAACTTTTTAGTGCTTTTTTGCTTAATTATTATTAGCTATATTAATTTTTTTTTTAAACTTTTTATTGCTTTTTTATTTTAGTACTATTAGCTATACTTATTTTTCTTAAAAACTTTTTATTACTTTTATATTATTGTAGCTATTTTTTTGTTTAACTTTTATATTACTTTTATACTTTATTGCTAATAGCTATAGCTTTATTTTTTTTAAAAACTAACTGCTTTTTTTTTAATTTACTACTTCTAGCTATATATATATATATATATTTTTTTTATATTACTACTGCTTATATATATTATTATTTTTTAATTATATTATTATTTACTACTTGTATATATTAAAAAAAAATATTATAGCATTAGTTTTTATTATACTATTACTTTTAAATACAGCAAATATAAGCTTTATTTTATTAAATATAAAGTAATAGCTATATAAAAATGAGAAATAAATTTATATTATTGCTAAGTATATTTTATTGCTGCTAATATTACTGTTTAATATAAAACTTTACTTATTAAAAAATTATATATATTTTATTTTAAACTTTTTTAATAGCAATAAGCAAAATTAATATAGCAAGCTATATATTACTTTTTATTTTTTAGCGTTTTTTTAGCATAATTATTATTTATAAAAAACAAAACTTTTAAATTTATTAATATATTATTAATATTGTTTAATAGCATTAGTTTGCTAATAGCTTGCTTTAAATTATTAATATTTTGCGCTGCTTGCTAAAACTATACTTAAACTACTATGCTTTTAAAAAAACCATGCTAACTTTTAAAACTTTTTAGTTTACTAAAACTGCTATCTTTTAAATATTTTTTTTACATACTTTTATATATAGTTAACCTGCAATATTAAAACTTATTATAATAGCTTATATTTAATATATATTATATTTTTTTTTTTGCTTGCAATAGTAGCTAAGCAATACTTTTTACTAAAAATAAAACAATAATATCTATAATAATATGCTTTAATTGCTTTAACTAGCGCTATAGTTTGTATTACTGCTGCTAAATAATATTATATAATATTTTTTATTATTTAATAGCAAAAGCTTTAAGAAAAACAAATTTTTGTTGCTAACTTTATAAAAGTTTTTTTTTAGCATTAATAAAATAAAGTTTGCTTTTTTTAGTATTATAAGCACCATAAGCATTATTAATATATATATATAAATAAAATAAGCACTAAAAATAAAATAAGCGCTAAAAAAGCAATAACTTTGCTTAAGTAGCAATGTTAGTAAAAAATAATAAATAGGCCTAACTATATTACTATTTTTATTTATATTTTGCTAATATAAAATTTAACTTAAAAAAAATTTAAATTTATTTTAAATTAAAGCTACTAAGTTTTTTTAACTACTTTAAATAGTATATTTTTTATTAATTGCTAAAAAAACAAAAAAGTATATAATGCTTGTATTTAATATTTAATATTTTTATAATTAGCAAAATAGCAAAGTTTATATTTATTATTATATAGTAAGCAGCAGCAATAATTTTAAAATGCTAGTAGGCATAATTTAAGTATAGCAGTAATATTGCATAAACTCCAGCTGCCAAAGCCGGCAGCGCCTTGTGATGGTGGCAAATTCCCTTGTCGGAGCCTGTGTTGTTGCCATAACATAAATCCGGTCGCTCTAGTGAAAGGTCCCCATCTTCGCTACTCTCCTCACTAATTGTATTTGATCTATTGTCACTCTTGCTAACCGAGTCAGGGCAATTACTCGAGGGGACTTCACTTCTCGTAGTGGGGTTTATGGCCGTATGAAGCCAGTCCATGGTAGAATCAGTGATTTTCTTAGCTTGTAAAACCTGTTGGACAAATTCGTCGCGGGTCGCAGGACTAACCAGGCATCTTTTTAGCGCTGTCGATGGGAAAAGGAGACGTGTCCTGCCAGATAAAGTGCACAAATGAGTCCATGCTTTCTTGCGTCGCGTCTCTTTTGTGTAGAATCCGATCCTCGAGGTCGATAATATCAGAGGCCTAGAGGAACGTCTATAGGGGAATTGTTTGACGCCCCATCCTTGAGTGGTTAGCCAAGTCGAGCCCAGCTATTTGTAGCGCTTCCTCTACCCTATACCTGTGCTGCCTTGTCGACTGGTAATAAACACAAGCCTGTCCAAGTGTGAATTTAAGTTCTAAAATACTGGGCATGTTGAAAAAGACGAGCGGTAATAGCTGAAAAGCTGTAAAGTCGGACTTTGATCAAAGAGTAGAGGACTTGGTGAAAATGCTAAGAACTGGGCAAGAAAAGAGTGAGATGAAATGGCTAAAAGGGTGGGCGGCGGGCCTTTAACTGCATTTAAGTCGCCATCGTAGAAGATGTACAGCATCAGTGTTATAGTTCTTGGCTATTTGTCATCGCGGAACCTGTCTCGCTGCCAGAAACTAATCACCGAGGAACCTGTCACTAGGGCTGATTATAGACCGGATCAGCAACTTGTGTGAAAAAGTTGCACGCTCTCCCGACTGCACTTTCCTCACCCTACTTTCTACCAAGGCTAAGTTTTAAGAACAATAACCAGGCTACCTATGGCCTCATCTAACTAGATAAATGATATAATAAAGCCGCCGATCTTGTAAGAAAGTTGTTTTATTATGCGCCTATCTAGGAACTAGAGAGACGGCCAGATCACTCTCCTTTGTAAGGCAGACCAACAGAAGAACCGCCTGCCCATGACTCAACCCCTCTTCAGACGACAAGTGCATGATAGGCTGCCTCTCAAATTCAGGCCAAGAGCTGAAAAACAGGTCTAGGACTGGATAACAAGGAGAAAGCACAGCAAGTATGTCTAGGGCTCGTCGTAGACCGGATTAGCAAACTTATCTAAACCCTTCCGACTGCCTTGCCCTCATTCCACTCCATTGAGACCAAGTCTCAAGGGCGCAATCAGCAGCTTTGTCACAGCATTCATCCTGTGGCATAAGGCCGCCAGCTGCTCAGAACGGTTGTTTCACTACGCACCTGTCAGGGATCTACAAAGCCAGCCAGCCTACCCTGCCTCGTAAAACAAACTAATAAAACGATTGCCTACCTATAGCTTACCCCCTCTCCTTTAGCAACAATGCATAGTCTTTATAATATTAGATAGCAACAAAATAAGTATATAAAGCTAGATTGCTAAAAATAATATAAGTGCTAAAGCAGTTTTAAATTATAAATAATTAGCTAGCAGCTAAAAGCTAGCGCTATTTATAGCTTATAGCAGCTACTGTTATTAATATTTAAAGCATCTATATAAATTAAATATAAAACTAAATAAATAAGTCTAACTTTTTTTAGTCTAGTTAAGATTTTGCTTTGTAAAAGTATAACTTATATAATTAATTAATTTTATAATAAAATTAAAGAAAAGAAAAAAGCAGACATGCTTATTTTTATAGCAAAAAAAAAAAAAAATAGCTAAAGCACTTAAAAAGTTATATTTTTTCTTTTTGTAGTTATGCTATTATTTAGCCTTTTAATTATGCAGACTTTAATAAAAAAAAAGTATTATAGTGTTACCTTAGACTAGCAGACTAGATTATTAACCTGTTTTAAAAAACTGTGCGCTTTTTACCCTTACGCTATTTTTTAATTAGGCCAAGTTTAAAGGCAAACACTAAGCAGCTAGCAACTTAATTTATTATAAAGCTACTAACCTTATAGTTTTTACTCTAGGCATTAAAAGTAATTAAATATAAAATTAACTAAATAAGTCATTTATTTTACATAAAAGAAAATAGCATAAATTAATAACCCTTAGCTAAATAGCAAAATTTATATTCTTATAAGCAAAAGATTAACTAGTTTATAACAGCAAATTTTTTATTACAAGTCTTGTTCTCTAGCTATAAATTATTAATATATATTACCTAGCTATACTAGTATTTATTAAAATACGCTTTAATAGCTACTTTATACTCGGGATTAGCTTTTTTTTTTACTTGTTAAGCAGACTTAGGCGCTAGACACTGTCCTTTAGCCCTATTTTTTAGTTATAGCTATATAGGCCTAGCTAAAGCACCTATTTTTAGTAAGCAGGTACTTTTTACTTATTTTTAAATTTTAACAAATATAGTAATAGTAATACATTTATATACCTAGTTAAACAAGTAATTGCAAGCGCTATAACTTAAGCTTTATCTTGCAGTTAAGCATAAACTATAGCTAAACAATATAATTATAGCTATAATTTTAAAACTAGTATGTTAAGCAATATATAATAAAATTATTAATATTTTAAGGTTTAAATAGCTTAATTTAGTTTTAAATTTATAATATTAGAACTAAAATAGTTTATTTTAATTAGTTCCTAATATTTTTGTTTTAGTAAAACTAATTTGTTACAGACCAACAGGTAAGAGACCTGTTGGCCATAATAGGGCTAATTAAAACAAACAGGAGCAGGGTAATTGCTAGACTAGGAGATATGCTATAGTTATTATTACGTGATCTAATTAGTTAACTAGCGGCCACTTTTATGTAGCGGCTAGTAGCTGCTGGTAGCTAGTAGCCGCCAAATTATAATGGCTGCAACTTATACTTATTTTAAAAAAAGAGATTAAGTATATATTCTTTTATATATTTAGCTAGCAATAGTTATTTTTTTTATTTTTAATAATTAATTTAAGCATATACTTAACATATAATTAAAATTATTAAGTATATAAAAAAAACTTTTTAATAATTAATTAAAATATAAGCTTTTTTTTTTTGTTAATTTTTAGCAATAATAAACTATAGCTATTTAAATTATTTTAAATAGTAAAAATTATTATATTTTAATTATTTGTTTATTAGCAAGTAAAATAAACTTATATTTAAAAAACTGCGCAAATTAAAACTAAAAGTTAAGCTTAAACTAAAACTTATTTTTAAATTTATTAAGTAAAAAATAGTTGCTAATTTAATTAACCTAAGTATTAAAGCAAAAAGCTTAAATTTAAAAAATAAAAAATTAACTTAAAAGCTATTAATAAAAATTTAAGCTAGTATATAAGTAAAAGTATAAATAAAAAAAAAATAATAAAAGCAATAACTTACTTTAGTAAAAAAGTAAATTAAAAAAATAATAATAGTAATAGCTTAACTTATTACTAAACTAACTAACTTAATAGCAACTTATTAAGCTTAAGCAAAACTTTTTAAATAAAAAAAAAAATAAAAAAAGCTTTAACTTATTTTTAAATAGTAAACAATTAGCGTATTTAAAAATATAATAAACTAACTTAAAAATAAAATTAAAAGTGCTAACTAAATAAACGCTTTTAAAGTAGTATAACTTTTTAAATATAATAAAACTATTAACTTAACTTTTATTTTTATTTTAATTAAAATATACTTAAAAATAATAAAAAAAATTAAGTTAAAAAAAGTTATAAAAAGTATAAGCTATAAAAAACTTTTTAAATAAAAAAGCTTTTTAATAGTTTAAAATTTATTAAAAAAATTAAAGTAAAAAATTTTTTAAAAAAAAGATATAAAAGTTATTTAATAGCTATAAAAACTTTAAAAAAAAATTAATTGCAATATTTAAAGATTTTAATAAAAAATAAAAAGTTAAATAATAAATTTAAAACCTTAAGCAAACTAAAAGTTAGCTATTAAAGCTAAGTAGCTAATTAATAAAGCTTTTATAAATATATATTATAAAAATTTAAAAGCACTAATGTAAACAAAATTAATTAAAATTATTTTATAGCTTAAAAACTTTATTATATTTATTAAGTTAATAATTACTATTAATAATTAACTATTTAACTTTGCTTAAAAGTAAAAAAAAAAAAAAATTTAATAAAACTAAAAAAAAAAAAATAATAATAATTAAATAAAAAAAAAAATATATAATAACTTTATTAGCTTTAATATAATTAATAAGAACAATAAAAATAATAAATAAATAAAAAAAGGTAATAAAAATTTTAAATGTTTTAAATGCTATAAAAAAAGCATTATACTAAAAATTATTATAAAAAATAAAAAAATGCACTAGTTTTAAAAGCTAAAAAACTAGCTAGTATAGCTAAAAAAAATAAAAAAATATTTATAGCAAATTAAATAACTTAATTAAAGTTATTATTAAAAAAAGCTTAAAAATAAAAATAAAATTAATAAGCTTATTTAAAAAAAATTAAAAAAGTTTTAAAAAGTTAAAAAAATAAAATGCTATAAAAAACTATAGGTAAATTATTAAAACTATTAATAATTTTTAAATAAAAAAAAGCAAATAAAATTTTATAATATTTTTATAAACTTTATTTTAAGTATAATAAATTATAAATAAAAAAAATAAAAATATTATAAAAAGTATTATAACTGCACTAATTATTTATTATAAAAAATTTTATATAAGTTATAAATATAAAACTTAAAAAAAATATTTATAATATATTTAACTTAAAAGTATTACTATATATACTTATAACTATAAAACTTTAAAATAGTTATTAAATTTATAAATAATTAAAAACTATGCTAAAAAAATAATAAAAACTTAAAATAACCTAAATAAATTAAAAAGGTATAAGTATATTAAAAGTAAATATTTATATGCTTATAAACTATAATAAAAATACAAAATATATAATTAACTTTACTTATTAATAATAATTAATAAAGCTAAAAAATAATAATATATATTTTTTAAACTAATATAAAAATATATTAAAAAAAAACTGTTGTTAGGGACAAGGTTACAATGTTATAATAACAAGGGTGGTAGTATATAATATAATAATAATAAAGAGAAAGGTAATGCTATAGAGGAATATTAGCAGTATATATACATAGCAGTACAGTGCATAGAGTGCAAGTATGCAATCTGCACTGTTACATCCTAACAACTATTTTAAAAAAAAAATGTTTTTATATATAACTATAAAAACTAAAACAAATATAACTTTTATAAATAACTTAAAATTAACTTATTATAAAAAATATAAATAGCTAAGTTATTATTAAATCTAAGCTAATTAAAAATTAAAAAAAAAATATAAAAAGCTAATAAAGCTACTTTTTAAAACAAAGCTAAAAAGAAATAAAAATTTTAATAAAAGTTTAAAAGCAATACTATAAAAAATATAATTAAAAAAAAAAAGTGCTTAGCTAAAAAAAATTATAATTATAATTATTACTTATATTAACTAGTAGCAAAATTAATTAAACAAAAATATATTATAATAATAATTATATAAAAAAAAAATTAATACTAAAAAGCTAAAAAAATTATTAAAAAAAAGTTTTATAACTTATTAACAAATATAATAAAAACTAAAATAGCTTAAAAATTTAGCTAAAAATAAGTTAAACTTATTAACAAAAAAGTTAATACTTAAAAAGTAAATTATTAAATTATATACTTAATTAAAAAAAGTTAAAAGCATAATAAAATTTTAATAATTAAAAATAATTAAAAAATTAACTTAAATTATTAATAATATTTAAAAATAAAATAAATATTTTATATTACTATATAATATAATCTTTATTTTTAAAAAAAACTAAAAGCAAATTAGTTTTTAAAAAAAGTTAAATTTTAATTATTTAATAAACTTTATAAAATTTTAAGCATAAAACTATAAATTACTTTTTAAAAAAAATATAATTTTAATTTTTATTTATTTTTTATAAAAAAAAATATATTAGTTTATTTTATATAATAAAAAATAATATAATAATATTAAACTAGTTTAATATATTAAAATAATAAAACTTAAAAAGCTTAAAAAAAGTTATAATATAAAATTAAAGCTTAATAAACTTATTAATATTTAGTTTAAAAGTATATAAATTAAAATTTTTAAATTAATTTTAGCATTTATATAGCAATACAAAAACTAAAACTATTAAAACTATTTAGCTATATAAAAAAATTAAAAAGTAATTATTTTATAAAACTTAATAAAAGTATTTTAATTATAAAACTACTTAATAATTTAAATAAGTTAAAAAATAAGTTAAAAAATAAGTAAAAAAAGCTAATAAAAATTAATTATTTTTTAAAAAAAATATAAAAAATTTATAAAATAAATAATTTTAAGTAATATTATACTTTATAGTAAAAATATAATATAAAAATAATAAACTAAAAATAATAATTAATACTAGATTTTAAAAAAACTTTATATTACTTAAAGTAGTAAATAAAAAAAACCTAGTATAAAAGTATAAAAAAAAATTTTACTAACTAACTATAATAAATAGTAGTTAAATTAACTATAAAAATAAAAAAGTATAAAAAAAACCTAACTAGTAGACCTAAAAATAATAAAAGAATACTATAAAATAAAATATTTAATATTATTAAAATAAAATAAAAAGATATAGTTTTAAAATTTTTATAAGTATAAAAGCATAATTTAATTATTTTATAAAAAAAAAAAAAATTAATAAAACGCTATAAAATTAAAAAAGTTAAACATTATTATAAAAAAAAAAACTTAAGCACTTAACTTAAAAATATTAAGTATATACTTTATTAAAGAAAAAACTTAAAACAAAGTTAAATAATAATAATATTTTTAAAAAATATAAAATAAAGTTTAAAATTTTATTTAGCAGCAAACTATTAATAAAAACTAAATTGCTAAATTATAATTAATAAAATTATTAAATACTTTTAATAAATAAAAAAATAAAAAATTTAATTAAATTTATTTTTTTAATAAACTATAAATAAAAAAGCTAAAAAAATATATTAAAAAAAAAATTAAAAAAAAAGTATATTTAGCTATTAACGTTATAAGTTAAATTACTTATATTTTTTATTTTTTTTAAAAAAAATAAAAATTAGTTATAAACTATTAATTATTAAATTTTATTACTAAAAAAAATTATTATTTTATTTTATTTATTAAAAGTTTATAAAATAAACTTATAAAAACAAAATAGTTTATAACTTTAAACCTACTTAAAGCTTATTATTTAATTAAAATAGCTAAAAAAAATAAAATAGCTTTTAAAACACTTAAAAAATACTATAAAAATTTAGTTATACTATTTAAATTAATAAATATACTAGCTAGCTTTTAAATTATAATTATAATAATATTTTTATTTATTTAAAAATATTTAAAAAATATAAATAATATTTATAAAACATATTATAAACACTATAAAATATAAAACTGCTTATAAACTTAAAAAAAAGAAAGTTTTATAAACAAAAAATAAACTTTTTAAAATTTATAATTATATTAAAAAAATTATAAATTTAAAATAATAAAATTAAAGCAAAAAGTATTTAATATAATTAAAAAATATATTTTAAGTAAACTAATAATTTAATTACTAAATTTAAAACAAAAGTTTAAAATTAAAATAAATGCTAGCAACTTTGCTATTAAAAAAACTTTAAGTTAAAAAAATTAAAAAAAATATATTTTATAGCTTTTTTTTTACTAAAGCTATATAAAGCAACACTTAACTATTTAATATATAATAAAAAGCTTATAGTAATAGTGCAAGCTTTTAAAAAATAAAAACATTATTTAAATAGTATTAAAAAACTTAATAGCACTTATTATTATAAAAGCATTTAATCAAAAATAAATATAATAGTAAAAACTTTTATTAAAATTTAACTTTAAGGTTATTTATATTAAAAAATTAAAAAATATATAAGCTAATATTTTTAGTAAAAAAAACAATTATTATTAAAAAATACTTTAAAAAATAAATATAATATTTAAAAATTTTAAAATAAATATTTTATTATTACTATAATTTATAGCTAAGCAACTTATAATAAAGTTTAAAAATAAAAAAGATTAGCAAAATATTAAAATAAAAATAAAAATTATTATAAGTAAAGCATAAAAAAAAAAAAAAAAAAACAAAAACAT
>Ga0247782_1000554_pt1 | contig 17020 bp, 1 predicted proteins | sample UWRJL019104C5_FD_179928 | JGI IMG/M metagenome (GOLD analysis project Ga0247782, IMG submission 179928) | Plant litter microbial communities from Arlington Agricultural Research Station in Wisconsin, United States - UWRJ-L019-104C-5 | ecosystem: Environmental > Terrestrial > Plant litter >...
AAACTAAGTTATAGTAGTTTATTAACTAGTTGCTACCTTATTAGTTTTTTTTTTTTTTTTTAAAAAAATTTTTTTTTATTTTTTTTTTTTTTTTTTTTTTTTTTTTTATTTTTTTTTTTTTTTTTTTAAAAAATAATTATTTACTAGTTGCTTTTTAAGTTATTTTTTTTTAAGTATATTTATTTTTGTTTAAGTTTATAGCTAGTCTTTATAATTATTATTATTTGTTTTTATTTTTTTTTTATTATAGTTAACATAACTATTACTATTTATTTGCTAACTTGTTATTATACTACTTTTTTTTTTTACTAAATATATTTATTTATTTATTAAGTAAACAATACTTTTTACTAAATAGCTATAGCTTTTTTTATTATATTATTATTAAATTATTTTATTTAAAGTATAACTTTTTAGTTTTTTTTATATATTTATTTACTAACTTTTTTTAAGTTAGTTAAATGTTTTAATAATTTTTAAATATTATATTTTATTAGCTACTTTTTTTATTTTATTAAGTACTTTTGTTTTTTTTAATTATTTTTATATTATATAATATTTTTAATAACTTATTTATTTTATTTATTTTTTAAGTTTAATAGTTTTGCTTGCTTGTTAATCTTTTTATAATTATTTTATAGCTTTAATAATAATATAAAAAATATTTTATATACTTTTGCATACTTTTTTAGTAACTAAATATAATAAGCTTATAATTTAATTTTTTTTAAAACTTTTGCTTTAATATAAGTTACTGCTAGCCTTTTTTGCACTTAAAATAAAAGTATATAGTTAATTGCTTTATAATATTTTTAATATTATATTATTTAAGTATATAGCATTTATTATAATACTTTTATATAGTTTTTATTACTTTTTTTTAATGTTTATATAGTACTTTTTATATTATATTTATTTTTTACAGCTCTTTTTTTATTTTTTAAACCTTAAATTAAAGCTATTTTAGCTTATATTTAATAATTTTTAAATAATAGCTATATAAAGCTTTAAATAGTAAGTAATTTATAAGTATATATTAATTATTATAATATATAAATTTAGTTTTAAGTAATACTTTTGTTTATTTTGCTAGCTTATTAATACTATATATTTATAAATACTTTTTTTAATATTTAATATATTTTTTTTATTTAATTATTAGTTTATAACTGCTATATAGTTAATAGTTTTTTATAAATTTTTTACTTATTATAATTTTTTTTTTAAAACTTGCTAGTAATAAGCTTGTTTTTATTGCTTACTATACTTTTTAGCAATTTAAATTAATACTTTATTTTTTTATAAAGTATAGCTATAAGTTTAGTTATATTTAGCGTTTTTATTATAAGTATAAATAAAGCTATTTTTATAAAATAATTAATAATTATTAAAATTGCGATATATATTAAGCTATTAGCTTTAATATAAAATAAAAACTTTATAATAAAATTTAATCTAATTTTTTGCTATAGTTAATTTAGTAGCAAAAATGTTTATAATTTTTTAAATAGCTTATATTTTAGCTTTTTAGTTTTTTTGCATTTTATATATATAATAATATATTTATAAATACTTTAATTTAACTTTTTTTAATAAAACTTTTTTTATAAAAGTTTAACTATTTTATTATTTTTTATATAGCTAGCTTTTAAATTATTATAATGCTAATATATTAGCTATTTAATTAGTGCTATTTAAGCTAAAATAACTAGTTTTTTTTAAAAGTATAATATTTTTTAATTGTTAATATAATACTTTTTATATATTTTAGCTTAACATATCCCATAGGTCAATTGCATACCCAGGTTAATTGCATACTTTTTCTAACCTCTATATAAACAATCTCTTATAACTTAACTATACAATAAGAAATTAATTAAAACTATTTAAAATCTGATTTACTAAACGTTTTTTGCTTATTTTAATATGTTTGCACATTATGGCTGGGCTTGCCGCATATTCTATAGCGTTGCGCACAAGTTTTTTGCTTTCTTATACAACTACTACTTATACGCTTTTTTGCTATTTTTTGCGCAGCAGCTGCCTTAGCAGCTTATAACTCTTTTGCATCTTATATATAAAGTGATTTTTTGTTTTATAATCTTGTTTTTTTTATATAGCAATGTTAACTAAGTTAGTTGTTTGCTATACAAAAAGTTATAACCTCTCTCTTTAACAAAGCCAGACAATATATAATAGCTATTGCGCTATATATAATTTGCTATATACTTTTAATAATATATATTAGCAAGCTATTTTTATATTATATAATAAAAAGTTTAATAAATATAAATTAAAATATTATGTTTTATATATTGTTTAAAGTAATAAATTGCTAAAGTAAAAGCAGGCTATTAAATAAAGCTTTAATTATAAAAGTAGTTAAACAAAAATCTAGCTAAGCAATAATATATTTTAAGTTGTATAGCACTAATCTTGCTTCTTAAAAACTTTTTTATATATTAGTTTTTATTATTAATATATTAAACATGTTAAAAAACGCAAGTAAAAAAGTTTTTTTTAATATATATATAATATGTGCCTATATTAAGTGTTTAATTTTTTTTTTGTATAACTATTTTAAAAAGCTAAAATAGCTAATATTAAAAGGCTAAAGCTTATGCAACAAATGTGCTAGCATATAAAGCATAATAATATTGTTATTTTTATAATACTTTTTAAAATTATATAAATAGTAGCTTTTATAGCTATTAAAAATTAAAAGTTAATATATACTTTTTATATAACTACTTATATATTAATTAAAATGTTAAACTTAATTAACACCTTGCTTGTTTATTATTTAGCTATTTTTTATAGTTATAATAACCTAACTATTAAGCAATAAAGTGCTTTTATACTAAAACAACAAATAGTTTTTTTTTATAATAATAATATATAGTAAGATAATATAGCTATATAACAAAATAGCTTAAATAACTATAGCCTATTTGTAATTGCCTTACTATACTGCTCTTAAGTTTTTTATATAATTAAATATAGTTATAACTATTTTAAACAAAATTTTGCTTATAACAAATCTAGTCTTATTAAAATTATATATATTTTTTTTTTAAACTTTATATTTTGCTATTATATTTTATATAAAAGTAAACTACTTGCAATATTTAAACAGATTTTTGTATAAAACGCGCTAATAATTAATTTAGCAATTAAAATATATTATAAAAGCTGGTTATTGTTATACAAAAGTAAAAGTCTAGTTTTTGCTAACGCGTTTTTTATTATATAACTTTAATAATTAGTTAGCTATATTTTTAATACTACTATGCTTAAGTAAAAACAATTGTGCAACAAGGTTAAGTATATATTATATAATAGCTTGCTCTTTAAATTTAATAAGTTTTTGCTTTTTAAGGTTGCTATTATATATAGTTATATAGCTGCGTTTTTAGTTTGCTAAAGTTGTTAATAGTACATTATAAATTTTAGCTGCGCGTTAAACGCTTAGTTTTAAGTTTATACAAAGGGCTTAAAGTGCAAAAATAATATTAGACTTTTTTTAAAGGCTTACTATGATGTGCAGTAAAAATATAATAAGTTAAAAATTGTTTGTATAGAGGTCAAAAAAAGTGTACAATTGACCTAGGTGTACAATTAACCTATAGAATACGTTATTAATATATAATCTTTTTTAATTTAATAAATATTAAGTTTTGAGTTTATAGTTTTTTAACAATTTTATAAAATTGCTTTAATATATTAAATTTATATATTATTTTGTTTTAAGCTAACTTTTTTATTATAAAATATAAAATATATTAGTTATAAATAATAGCTTTAGCACTTTTTTTATTTTTTTAAAATATGTTTTTTAATTTTTTAATAATTTATTTTGCTAACTAAGTTATTATTATAATTTATACTATATGCAATTAATAAGTTAAGCATATATATTAATACTTTTTTTTTTTTTTTTTAAAAAAAGTTTTTTATAATTATATAGCAAAAGTTTAAAATTAAATTACCATATAATCTTACTATTTATTTTTTTATTATAAAATATTTTTTTAATATAGTTTTAATAATATTATTTAAGCAGTTTAAATATTTTATACTAATACTTTTTGCTTTTTATTTTTTAGTTTTTATTATTTTACTATAATAGTTTAAACTTTTTTTAATAGTTTACTAAATAGCTTAATTTTTTTTTAAAGTATAAAAATTATATTTTTATGTTTTTTTTTTTGCTATATAATTAAGCTTTTATAATAGTTTGTTTGCTAAATTTAAAATATTTAAATAATATTTAATATTAAAATTAAACTAAGCTAGTTTATATATTTAGTATATTAACCTTGTTTAAAAATTATGCGCTAGCAAGTTAATAACTTTTTATAATGCTATATAGTTTATTTAAACTATAAAAAGTTTATTTATACTTTTAAAGTATTAGTATTAATATTTATAGCTTTTAATTATTGCTAAAAGTTTTTATTAATTAGTAGCTTAATATATTTTTATATTTATTAGTTTATATAATTAGTATATTACTAGCTACTACTATATTTTATATTGTTAAAATAAAATATTTAAAATAGCTTTTGTTAATATATTTATTTTTACTTTAGTTAAAAGTTTAATATTTTAGTATTAAAAAATAGTTGTTAATATAAATACCTTTTTAAAATTTTTAAAAGCTTATTTTGCTTTTTTAGTTTATTTAAATAAATAGCTATGCTTATTTTGCTTTTTTAATAATATTATAATTAGCATAATAATTTTAAAATATTTAGCAATAAACTTTTTATAAAAGTTTATAAATTTTAAAAATATATAAATATTATATATTAACTTAAAAAACTTTTATTTTCAAATTATAGCAACTATTTGCAAATTTATTTTAATACTTTTAGTAATAATAATAAACTTTAAAAATTTTATTTTTGTTTTAAAAAACTTATACTTTAATAGTTTAATAAATAAGTTATACTACTTTAAACGCTTATAAACTAATTAAAAATGCTTGCAATATTATTTTTTATTATTTAAAAATATAATAATATTATTTAAATAAACTATATAAATATAATTTATAACCTTTGCTAATGCTTTATATATATAGCTTTAAAATATAGCTAGTATATTAATTAGTTTAAAACGTATAATAATATACTTAAAGTGTTTATATTATGTTTAAAAAGCAGTTTTTTATTAATTGCTAGCTTTAATATATATTTTATAATATATATTTTTTAAATTTAATTTAAAAAATACTTTAACAAACTTTAAGCAATTTATAACTTTAAATATAAGCAGCAAAAAATTTTATTTTTTACTATAACTTTATTTAGTTTTTAATAGTTAATATAAAGCTTTATTATACTATTTTTTTTTAGCTATAAATAAAATTAGCGCGATTATATTAGCTTACAATTAGCAAATCTTACTTATTTGCAAATATTTTTTTAAATATTTATTAAATACTTTTTTTAAGCTTTTAAAATTAAGTAAATTAGCTTAAATAGTATATTAGCTTTTTTAATTAAATTAATTAAGTGCTTTGCTTTTTTTAGCATAAAAATTTTTTTATTGCTTTTTTAAAATATAATTAATAAAAGTTTTTTAAATATGCTAGCAAGTTAATAATAATATTTATAAGCTTATTACTATTAATTTTTTTAAAAAAAAGCTTTTTTTTTAACTTTATATTAATAAAGTTTATAATATATGCTTATTTGCTACTAACTATTTTGCTTATAAAGTTTTTAAAGTTAACTTTTTTAATATTATTAAAATGTCATGCTATAAAAGCTATATTTAAAATAATATTTAAGCAGCTTATGCTTATTTTTAATAATAATAACTTAAAAGTATTAAGCTTTTTTTTTATAGCATAAAATATTTAAATAAAAATTTTTACTTAGCTTTTTATATTAACTATTTAAAAAGTAGTTTTATATGCTTTATAATAGTATAATATTTTTTTATTTAGTTTTATAAGCTTTAAAATAAAAATTATTACTTTTTATAAGCATTTTTTAGCTAAGTTTTTATAAACTATATTAACTTACACTGTTATATTTATATTTATAATAATATTTTTTTTTTAGCGTTTGGTATTTAATAAAATTATAGCTATTTTTTTAAAAAGTTTTTTTAAACTAAACGCTTTATAAATTTTTATTAAATTAAATTAAATATATTATTTTATTTTAGCTTAGCTTTTCATTTTTTTTTTTTAATTTTAAGCTAAACTAAATAGTAATTATATTTTAAACTTTGCTTTTTAACTTGTTAGCATTGCTAATTATTGTTTAGCTATTAGCTGCTTGCTTTATAATTTAAACTAATAATTTATAACTATATATTTTAGCTTACTATAAATATAATATTTAAATATTTTTTTATTTGCTTATAATAACTTGCTTTAGTTATTATTTATATGCTAATTTTTTATATTTATAATATAACTTTAAGCTAAGCTTTATACTTTTGTTTTTAAGTTATTTATACTTTGTTTATTTTTTAATAAGCTATTAAAAAGCGTGCGCTTTTTACTATTTTTAGCTTTTTTGTTAGCATCTTACTAAATATTTTATTGCTACTTAGCTTTATTTAATAATAAAACTATAGTTTTAAAAATTACTTTTTATTTAATTAAAATCTGCTTAAAGCTTAGCTAAAATTTATACTAATAATTAAGGGTTAATTATAAATTATTTTTAAACTAGCAATAGCTTTTTAGCTTGCATACTAAAACTTATTATTATAAAAATTTTTTTTTTAAAGTTTTATTTTTGCTTTAAAATAGTTTATATAACTGCTTTTTAAAAGTTTTTTTAAACAGCTTAAAATTTATATTTTTTTACTAAATAAACTTTTAAAAGTTTTTAAGTATTATTTTATTTTTTAAGTTTTTATAATTTAATATTTTATAATATGCTTACTAGTTAGTTTATAAATTTTATTTTATTTAAGTTAATACTTAAATTATTTAAATCAGGTTTAGTTAGCTAAGCTTTTGTTTATTTTACTTTTTAATTGCAAATATTTAATTTTTAATTTTTATAGCAGTAGCTTTTTGCTTAAGCTGCTTATAATTATATATAGGTGCTTTAATATTATTTTTTGCTTTTAACTTTTGCTTTTTTGCTAGCAGTTATAATAACTAGCTAATTTAAGCTATTATAGCTATTGCTTATGCTAGCAGTTTATTATGCTTTGTAAATCTACTTTTGTAGTGCTATAAGTATAATTATAATTAGCTTAAAGTTTAATTAGCTAAGCAATTATATTTTAGCTAACATAAATTTTAACCTTTTTATTTTTATAAACTTATATACTAGCTATTTAAGTTATTTAGCTTTAATAATTTAAAATTTTTTTTATTAAATATTATAAGCTTTAAGCTTATAAGCTATTTAATGTTTAAGTTATTATTTATATTTAACTTATTTAAGCAAAATTTTAGTTTAGCAGTAGTTATTTGCTTAATAGTTGCAAATTTTGCAAGTAATACTTTTTGTTTAAATATTATATTGCAACTATTAAATATAAAAATAAAAAAGTATAAAGTTTAAAGCTTAATATATTATAAGGTAATATGCTAAATTTTAAAAAGTAGCTATAAAAAATTATTTTTATTTAGTATGCTAATTATATATAGCCGTAAGGCCTTATTAGGCCTTTAGCTAATCCTTAGCTTGCCTTTAGCAAGCCTGCGCAAGCGGTACATACCTTCCTGACGGTCGGTCCTTAAAAAAAATACGTCCCCTTTACATTAGGCCTTTTAATTAATAAGAAAATTTATAGTGGATTATAGTGGATATATTTACTAGGTCTACTGCAATATAGCGGGTCTTAAGGGCCTAAAGGCTACTGAGAGCGCTGCAAATAGCAAAGCCTAAAGGATGGGCGCTTGTGAGTTTAAAGGCCGAGGCGGGGCCAAGGCGCGGCCGACTTGTAAGGGCCTTAGATTAACAAAGAGAGGTGTGAGTGGAGCTACCCTGCATGGTGGGTGGAGCTACCCTGCATGTAGGTAGAGTTACCCTGCATACTAGCCTAGCTTACCCTACATTAGTGTGTATAAGAACCTGCTTGGTGCTGTAACTAGTGCTATAGTTGTAATAGGCCTCGCAAGGGTTACTACATAGGTTATAGGGCATGCAGTGGCTCTACTATAGTGCCTGCAGGGGCCTGGCAGTGGATACGAGGCCCTATGAATAGCTACGATGCTATCGCACCTCCATAGTGGCTTAAGGAGGCATGGCATCGTCATGGTGGCTCAAGGAGGCATAGTATTGCCATGGTGGCTTAAGGAGGCATAAGGCGGATGCATATAGCAACGAGTGAGTGGCTTATGTAAGGGTAAGGCCTATGGCCAAGTAAAGGTATGGCCAGCAAGGTGTTGGCGGCTGAAGGGTAGAAAATGCAGTTAGTAGAAACGTAGAGGCGTTTTTAATAAAAACTATTTATTATCTTAGTACAAAAGCACTTTATTGCTTAATAGTTAGGTTATTATAACTATAAAAAATAGCTAGATAATAAATAAGCAAAGTATTAATTAAGTTTAACATTTTAATTAACATATAAGTAGTTATATAAAAGGTATATATTAACTTTTAATTTTTAATAGCTATAAAAGCTATTATTTATATAATTTTAAAATGTATTAAAAAAACAATAATATTATTATGTTTTATATGCTAGCACATTTATTATATAAGCTTTAGCTTTTTAATGTTAGTTATTTTAGTCTTTTAAAATAGTTATACTAAAAAAAATTAAATACTTAATGTAAGCACATATTATACATATATTAAAAAAAGATTTTTTACGTACATTTTTTAATGCGTTTAATATGTTAATAATAAAACCTAACATATAAAAAAGTTTTTAAAGAGCAGGATCATTACTATATAATTTAAAATATATTATTGCAAAGCTAAATTTCTTTTTAACTACTTTTATAATTAAAAGCTTATTAAATAGTCTGCTTTTATTTTAGCAATTTATTATTTTAAATAATATATAAAATACTATATTTTAGTTAATATTTATAAAAAAGTTAATTATATAATATTAAAATAGCTTGCTAACATAAATTATTAAAAGTTTATAGCAAATTATATATAGTATAACAGCTATTATATATTGTTTAGCTTTATTAAAAAGAAAAGTTGCAACTTTTTATATAGCAATCAATTAACTTAATTAACGTTACTATATAAAAAAAAACAAAATTATAAAATAAAAAATTACTTTATATATAAGATATAAAAAAGTTATAAGCTGCTAAAGCAGCTGCTATATAAAAAATAGCAAAAAAGCATGCAAGTAATAGTTGTACAAAGAGGCAAAAAACTTGGGCGCAACACTATAGAATATATAGCAAGCCTAGCTATAATATACAAACATATTAAAAAATAAACATTTAGCAAATCTAATTTTAAATAGTTTAAATTAATTTTTTATCATATAGTTAAGTTATAAAAAATTATTTATATAAAGGTAAAAATAAATGTTAAATATAGCTAAGTATTAAATATGGCCGTAAAATATATTAAAGCTTTTTTTATTTTTTTATTTTATTTATAATAGCTTAAAAACCCTTTTTTTAAATTTGCTTTAAAATGCTTTTATAGCTAGTTTTTTACTTTTTTTTTTAAACATTAAATATTTAGAGAATTATTAACTGGGCACTTATAAAATTACTAGCGGGCATCTATATAGCCGGCAACAGGCTGTAAATTTTTTTAATAGCTGTTTAACAGATAATAATAGCCCTACAAAGTATAAATTACCTTGCGCTCTTATAAAGGTTTTATAATCTATTTTTAGCGCTGCCTTACTTGTAACGCACCCTTACCTCTACATATAACTTACTTTTGCGCTGCCTGCTCTTAAGGCCGCCGCCCTTACTTTTACAACCTACTTTTGGCGCCGCCTTACTTGCAATGCACTTTTACCTTTATAACTTACTTTTGCGCTGTTTGCTTTAAGGCTGCCGCCCTTACTTTTTTAACCTACTTTTAGCGCCGCTTGCCTTTAAGCCCTTAAGGCCTTGCACCCTTACTTTTGCAACCTACTTTTTATAAGGCCTGCTTTTAAGCTTTATTTCTAACAAACTTTAACCTTTGCTTGCACTTGCTTTTAAAGCTATACTTATACTTTGCGCTTTTATTTTTTGCTTAATTAAGATACTGCTAATTTTTAACCTGCTTAAAGGCAGGCTAAGCAGTAAGCTAGGCGCGCTTAATATGCAAACCTTGTTTAATTTTTTGCAAGCATTTGCTTAAAACTATAGTTTTGTAATTGTTTGCTGCTAAGGTTGCAATATTTGTACTTTAAGTAACCTTTTAACAAATATATATATAACTTATACTATAGTTTGCTATTAAAATATATATAAAAAAACAAAAAGTTATAACATTTAAAGCTTTTTAATAATAAAGCATAACTGCTTATAAAAAGGCTAGATTAAAACTTGTGCTTATACTAATTAGTAGTAAAAGTTTAAGCTTTTGCCTAGTTACAAAGCGCATAACTATGCTGCTTTATTATTGCTTATTTAACTATGTTATTGCTGCCTTATAAAGTTATAACGCTGCTATATTAAAAAACAAGTTTTTGTTAGCTTGCAGCCTGCTAACATACTAAGCCTATTTTGGTTAGCTAACCTAAATTAGCTAATAAAATATATAAATATATATAACCTTGTGCAAAAAGTATAAACTAAGGCCTTTAATAGCTACTTTATAACGCAGGCACTTATATAAAAACTGCAAGCAAAAAATATTTAGCATTTTATTTTGTATAACAATAACAAAAAAAATTTTAACTGCTTAAAAGCTATTATTTAGACCTATTCTTAGTGCAAAAAAATATAAAAAAAGTTTTTTTTTATTATAGCAATTAACAATACTTATAAAACAAACTAATACTACATACTATTAATAAATTTTACAAAGTTTACTTATATAAAGCTAGAAAATGTTTTTTTAATTATATTTGCTTTGCTTTTTAATAAGACTACTACTACTTTTTAGTAGGCATTAAATTAGATTTTTAGTTAAAGCAATACGCTTAAAATTCTGCTTTTAAATATATTAATTTTTAATTATAACAAAAACTTTAAATAAGCTATTAGCAATACCTATTTTTTTAAAAGTTTAAAGCAATAGTTATATATTTTTTATATTAACAAAAATATTATCTTTTAAACAAGCTATAAGTAGTAAGGCCTAAGCAACAACCTTAACTTTAAAGCTAAAAATAACAGCCTTAACAACTTTTAAAACAAGCTTAATTTAGCTAAAAACAAAGCTAAAAATAAGGCCTTTAAAAACTATAATAACTAGCCTAGTAGCGTTAAGCTCTTTAAATTATAATAACTTAACGCACCTTTAACAAATAGCACCCTCTTTAGCACCTTGCTTACGCAAATTTTTTATAATTATAAAAGACTATTATTATATTAGGCTTATATAGTATATGCAAATATAAAAAAAGATTTTAATGCGGCTTAAAAGCAACTTATCTAAAAGTTTGCTAAAAATTAAAAACTTATAGTAAAATATTTGCAAAAAACTTATATATATTAAAGCAAAAAATAGGCTAATTGTTTTACTAGCTAAAACCGCAACTAAAGGGTGCAAACTACGTTGCCTTTAAAGTTTTTATATAAAAACCTAAAGTTTTACTTCCTTAACAGCTATAAAAACTTATTACGCCTTAAGGAGGCTATAAGCTGCTTTATAAGTAAAGCTATTTATACTTATAATAATGCGCTTATTTAGAGCTAAAAAAAGGTAAGGTATGCGCACTTGCGTAAGGACTGGCTAGGTAACTTGCTTACTAGGTGTACTACCTTAGCCTTTAACCTACTTATTATGTAGTACTGCCACGCCGCAAGCTTACTAGCTACGCTTAGCAACCCTATCCTTTAGCCTACGCTACTGCACCCTTATATAATGCTTGCTTAATATAAACTTATATGCTTTTACAAGATTTGCAAAAAAATTAAATATAACAAAACTTACTTTTAAATAACGCTTATAACTATAAAAAAAGTTTATCCTTTTTAGTATACTAAAGTAGACTTAGTGTTAAGCAACCCTTTACTATGTATACGCAAACTGCATGCTATACAAGCGCGTAGCAGGCCTTAAAGTGCCGCCCTTATATTGCCTGCCGCTATGCAAATTAAGGGCTACAAAACACACTGCTAAAAAGTTATAGCCTATAACTTGCACCATAATCTCTTATAGTAAGAGACCATTATAGTGCGTTTAACGCTAAGTAAATCTTTACAGCTAACTGGCTTGCAGCAAGGGGCCTTGTAACAAGGCAGGGCTAGGGGCAGGGTTAGGGGCCAAGGAGGTCAAGGGGGCAATAGGGGCTATAGCTAACAGGCTTTGCAACGGGCTTTGTAACAGGCCTTGCAACGGCCTTAACAAGGTGCCGCCGCGGGCCTTACAAAAAGTATGTAGCTCTTAGGGCCTTGCAAAGAAAGCAAGAAATAGCTATATATTAAACTACTCTACTCTACTCTACTTTACTTTACTTTACTTTACTTAAGTAATATAAAAACACTAAAAAATAGCTTTTTACTGCAATGTATAAGTGTATATATAACTTTAAATAAGCTGTTAAAGAGGTTAGTAGCAAAAAAATTGTTTTGGTATATAGTGCTAATAATCTTAGTAGGCCTTGTATTAGATCTATTTCTAGTCTGCTAGGCAGCACTAGTTAAATTTGGGCTATAGGTGCTGCACTAGTAATTTTATAGGTGCCTAGTTAATAATTTTCAATATTTAATTTATTATTTATTTATTTATTAAGCTTATTATTTGCATATATAAAAGCATTGCTAGCTTTTTTTAAAAAATATTACTTTATTGCTTAAATAAAAGTTTTATAAAAAAATATTTTAATTTTGCTTTAATATAATATAATAAAATTATTTTAAAAGCTTTTATTAGTTTGTATTAATAAGTTTTTTAAATTATTAAAGGCTTTTAAATAATTTTTTAAAGCTTATTTTTTATTATTAGCTAATATTATATTAAAGCTTTATAAGCTAAATTATTTTTAATTATTATTATATATAATTAATAAGCGTTAATAATATTAATATTTTAAGCAAAGCTTTTTAGCTTATTAATTATAAGCTATTATATTATAAGCTTTTAAAATAAACATTAAAAAATTAAATGCGTTTTTTAAACTTTATAATTGCTTTAAAAAATATAATTTATTTTATAAAAAGTTATTAAGTTTTTAAAAAGTATAATAAGTTTTTTGTTTTAAAAAAAAACAATTTTTATTTTATAATTATTTTTTGTGCTTATGCTTGCTATTATTAAATAATATTATTTAATAAGTTGTTTAACTATATAGTATAAATATATAAAATAAAAATAATAATAATAATAATAATAATAAGCTTTATAATATTTTTATATATAATATAATATGTTTAATAAGCTTTTTATTACAAAAGAGCGCTTTATAATTTATAATAAAACATTTTATTTAGCTTATTATTTATAATAAAAAGCTTTTTTTTATAGTATAATTATTAAATATTTATAATTAATTATATTAAATACTTTTAAAATATTTAGTAGTAATAAAAATATTATAATTATTTTTTTATTAAAATATTTATTAAGCGCTTTTTAGTATTATTTTAATTACTACTTTAATTAATTACTAGCTTTTATTACTTATTTAGCTTTTTAAAAATAAGTTATAAATTTTTATTATATTTATTAAATACTTATATATATTTTTTTAAAAAAGCTTTGCTTATAATGCTACTTAATAATATAAGCTTTTATTTTTTTAAAGTTTACTTTATTAAAAGTACTTTTTTAGTTTAAATATAATTATTATATAAACTTTTTAAAAGCATTTAAAGTAATACTTTAATAAAAAGCTTAATTAAGTAAAAGCTACTAGTTAGTAATATAAAAGCTTATTATAGGCTTTAAAAAACTTATAAAAAAGTTTATTAATATTTAATACTTTTTATAAAAAACCTTATAAATTAATATAATAATATTATTAGTTTTAACTTTTTATTTTATTTTAAAGTATTAATAATTATTATAATTTATAAGTTTATTTAAAAAGCTATAAAATATTTTTTAGCAAGCTTTTAAACTTTTTTTTAATAAATAATAATAAATTTAAATTTTTTTAAATTATTTTAAGAAAAACTTATTATTATATTTAGCATTACTTTTAATAAGTATATTTATTTAATAAAGCTTTTATTATTACTTATTTTTAGCTTATTTATTAAGCTTTAGCTATTTTTAATTGCTTTTTTAATATTGCTAACGTATCCTACGGCCATATTTAATACCCAGCTATATTTAACACTTTTTTTTACCTTTGTACGCATAACTTTTGATCTACTATATCTTTACTACCTACTATAGTAGGCCTTTAAAAAGAGTTTAATATTATTTTTGCACTTTAAGCGCTTTATACAAACCTAAAACTAAGCATTTAACGCGTAGCTAAAATCTATAATATACTATATATAACCTTTTCTAACTAAAAACGTAGTTATATAACAATATTTAATAGGTCTACTAATAATTAAAAACTTACTAAATTTAAAAAGTAAGCTATTATATAATATATACTTAACTTTATTGCCTAATTATTTTTATTTAAGCATAGTAATATTAAAAATATAGCTAACTAATTGCTAAAGTTATGTAACAAAAAACATGTTAGCAAAAACTAGACTTTTACTTTTATATAACAACAACTAACGCTTATAACACGTTTTAATTGCTAAATTAATTATTAGCGCGTCTTATACAAAAATTAATTTAAATACTGCAAGTAGTTTGCTTTGATATAAAATATAATAGCAAAATATAAAGTTAAAAAAAAAAATATATATAACTTTAATAAAACTAAATTTGTTATAAGCAAAATTTTGTTTAAAATAGGTATAACTATATTTAATTATACAAAAAACTTAAAAGTAGTATAGCAAAGCAATTATAAATAAGCTATAGTTATTTAAGCTGTTTTATTATATAGCTATATTGTTTTGCTATATATTATTGTTGCAAAAAAAAACTATTTGTTATTTTAGTATAAAAACACTTTATTGCTTAATAATTAAATTATTATAACTATAAAAAATAGCTAGATAATAAATAAACAAAGCATTAATTAGGTTTAATATTTTAATTAACATATAAATAGTTATATAAAAAGCGTATACTAACTTTTAATTTTTAATAGCTATAAAAGCTATTATTTATATAATTTTAAAAAGTATTATAAAAATAACAATATTATTATGCTTTATATGCTAGTACATTTATTATATAAGCTTTAGCTTTTTAATATTAGCTATTTTAGCTTTTTAAAATAGTTATATAAAAAAAAAATTAAACACTTAATGTAAACATATATTATATATATATTAAAAAAAAATTTTTACTTGCGTTTTTAATATATTTAATATATTAATAATAAAAGCTAACATATAAAAAGGTTTTTAAAAAATAAAATTAGTGCTGTACAACTTAAAATATATTATTGCTTAGCTAAATTTTTATTTAACTACTTTTATAATTAAAGCTTTATTTAATAGCCTGCTTTTACTTTAGCAATCTATTACTTTAAACAATATATAAAACATAATATTTTAGTTTATATTTATTAAACATTTTATTATATAATATTAAAATAGCTTGCTAACATATATTATTAAAAATATATAGCAAATTATATATAGTATAATAGCTATTATATATTATTTAGCTTTGTTAAAAAAAAGGTTACAACTTTTTATATAGCAAACAACTAACTTAGTTAATATTGCTATACAAAAAAAACAAAATTATAAAATAAAAAATTATTTTATATACAAAATATAAAAAAGTTATAAGCTGCTAAGGCAGCTGCTACGCAAAAAATAACAAAAAGGCATACAAGTAGTAGTTATATAAAAAGGCAAAATACTTATATATAACGCTATAAAATATATAGCAAGCTTGGCTATAATGCGCAAACATATTAAAATAAAATAAAAACATTTAGCAAATCTAATTTTAAATAGTTTAAATTGATTTTTTGTTGTATGGTTAAGTTATAAAAAATTATTTATATAAAGGTAAAAAAAAGTGTTAAATATGGCCAGGTATTAAATATTGCCGTGGGATACGTTAATATATTTATTTTATAATTATTTTAAAGCTTATAATTTTTAAAGTTATTTATAATATTTTTTTAAGCTAAATATTTTATATAACGTATCCGATGGGTCAATTGCACACCCGGGTCGATTGCACACTTTTTTTCCTATATAAAAAAACGTCCGTGCGCAACATTATAACTTGGCCAATACTAATGCTATAATAATAAAAATAGTACTAATTAATTTCTAACTAAATAAAAGTTTAAATATGATTTTTTTATATTTAAAGCATTTTTATTTAGTAAGTTATTAAGATAGTAAATAAACAAAGATTATTAAAAAGATCTTAGCAAAAAGGTCTGTGCATAAATTTATAACTCTATCAAATTTAATTGTATAATAATAAAAAAATAACCATTAAATTAATACTAAAATAAGGAATCTAGTAGTATTTTTTTTATTTTAATTACTTTAATAATAAACAAGTTATATAATATTATAGTTTTTGTACTATAATATAATCCTTGCTAAAAATTATATAATCCCTGCTTAGCATATTGCTTAATAACTTGCCAAATAAAAATACTATAAATATAAAAGAATTATATTCAAACTCTTTATTTAGTTAGAAATCAATTGGTACTATTTATATTATTATAGCATTAGTATTGGCCAAGTTATAATGTTGCGCACAGACGTTTTTTATATAGGAAAAAAAGTGTGCAATCAACCTGGGTGTGCAATTGACCCTTGGGATACGTTAACATTAAATGCTTTATAATAATTATAAACTATTTTAATAGCTTATTTAAAATTTTATAGTTATAAGCGCATTATTTAAAAAAAAAAAAAAAAAAAAAAATTTTATTTTTAATAAAT
>Ga0247782_1000555_pt1 | contig 16889 bp, 2 predicted proteins | sample UWRJL019104C5_FD_179928 | JGI IMG/M metagenome (GOLD analysis project Ga0247782, IMG submission 179928) | Plant litter microbial communities from Arlington Agricultural Research Station in Wisconsin, United States - UWRJ-L019-104C-5 | ecosystem: Environmental > Terrestrial > Plant litter >...
AAATTTTTTTTAATTAAATTTAATTAAAAAAAAAAATAAATAAAATATAAAAGCTTAGCTTATATTTTATTTTATAAGCTTTTTAAAGTTAGCAAGCTTATTAGAATTAATTTTATAAAATATTTTTATAAATTTTTTTTTTTGCTTTTACATTTTTTAAATAGATATTATAAGTTATTTTAGTTTTTTTAAATTTATTAAATAAAATTATATATTATATACTATTTAATATAAAATGCTATTAAGCAATATTTTATATATTTTTAAATATATTTATAGCTAAAACTAAGTTTATTTTTAATTTTAAATAATGTAAAATATAGCTTTTTATATTTATTATTTAAAAAGCTATAGTTTAAAATAATATAAAGTGGCTTAAAATATTTTATTTATATAAAAAAGCTTTTAGCTTAATTTTTTTAGTATATATTTAAAAAATTATTAATATTTTATAATATTAAATAATTTTATAATATTTTATTAATTTTATATTTAAAAGCCTTTTTTTTATAATTAATAGTTTTATTTATTAAAATATATCTATTTTTATTAAATGTTTTTTTAATACTATAATTAAAACTTTTTTTATTTAGTAATTTTATTTATAATAGCTTAAATAACTTTTTTAAAATATATTTTAAATTATTTTTATAACTAACGTATCCTACGGCCATATTTAACACCTGGCCATATTTAACACTTTTTTTCTTATACAAAAATTGTCTGTGCGCAACTTTATAACTTGACCAATACTAATGCTATAATAATATAAATAGTACCAATCGATTTATAACTAAATAATAAGTTTAAATATAATTCTTTTATATTTATAGCATTTTTATTTAGCAGGTTATTAAGTAATACGCTAAGCAGAGATTATATAATTTTTAACAAGGATTATATTATAGTACAAATATTATATTAGTATATAACTGGTTTAATATTAAAGTAATTAAAATAAAAAAAATACTACTAGATTTTTTATTTTAATAAGGATTTAATAGTTATTTTTATATTATTGTACAATTAAAATTGATAGACTTATAAATTTACGCACAGACCTTTTTGCTAAAATCTTTGTGATAATCCTTGCTTATTTAATACCTTTATAACTTGCTAAATAAAAATATTATAAATATAAAGAAAAATCATATTTAATCTTGTTATTTAGTTATAAATCAATTAGTACTATTTATATTATTACAGCATTAGTATTGGTCAAGTTATGATGTTGCGCATAGACGTTTTTTGTATGGGAAAAAAAGTGTTAAATATGGCCAGGTGTTAAATATGGCCGTGGGATACATTAGTTTTTTTTACCTTTTTTTAAGTATTAAATATTTAATTTATTATTTAGTTATTTATTAACTAAGCTTATTATTTATATATATAAAAATATTATTAACTTTTTTTTAAAAGGTATTATTTTATTGTTTAAATAAAAGTTAATATTAATATTTTTATTTTTATTTTAATATAATATATTAAAGTTGCTTTAAAAGCTTTTATTAATTTTTATAAACAAATTGTTTAAATTATTATAAGCTTTTAAATAATTTTTTAAAGTTTATTTTTTATTATTAGCTAATATCATATTAAAGCTTTATAAGCTAAAATATTTTTATTTATTATTATATATAAATAATAAGCGTTAATAATATTAATATTTTCAGTAAAATATTTAAGCATAATTATTATAAGCTATTTTATTATAAGCTTTCTATATAGCTTTATTAAATATATTTTTTATTTTAGTTTTTTTTCAAAAATAAAATTTAAAAAATAAAATACTTTTTTTAAGTTTTATAATTATTTTAAAAATATATAATTTATTTTATAAAATATTATTAAATTTTTAAAAAGTATAATAAATTTTTTTTTAAACAATAAATATTATATTTTAATATAGTATTTATATAGCTTTATAAAAAAAGCTTTTTACTTAATTATAAATAATTTTGCAAGCAAGCTAATAAATAACTAATAAATATAAGTGCTTAAAAGCTATGAAAAATTATTTTTATGCTTATTTAGTATAAAAATAGCGAAAGCAATATATAGTAAAAGAGCTGCTAATATAGCAATAGCATATTTTTTTGTGAATAAACTAATAAAATGTAGGAAAAAATCTTATATTTTATATACTTTATAACTTAATTTAAAAAGGTACTATATACTTAATTTAAAGTAGCATGCTTACAGTTATTAGCAAGCTAGTTAATAAGTATATAAAGCTTATACTACTATAAATAAAAACTAAAAAAGCAAACTACAAGCTGTTATTTTAAAAAAAGCTAAAAAAGTATAAATAATATAATATTTAGCAAAATAAATAAAAATTATTATAAGCAGCTTTTTAACTAATAATAAGCTTAATAAACATTTTATTTAATATAATTTTATTAAAATAATTAATAAAGCGTTTTAAAAAGTATTAAATAAATTAAATAAAGCATTAATAAGTTAAATATAAGCATAAAAAGTAATAGTAATAGCATTTTAGCAAACTTTTTATATAAAAGCTATACTAGTAAAAAATAAAAAAAAGTAATAATTAAAGCAAAAAACAAAACCTAGCTTTTTATAAGCATAAGCTAGTAATAATTATTATAATAGCTAATATAGCGCTTTTTAAAGTAAAAGTAATAAAAGCTTATAAAGTACTTAATAATAATATAATAATTATTTTTAAAAAAAAGCTTTTTAAAAAACTTAATAAAAGCAAATAAGTAGTAGTAGCTGTTAAAGTAAAAGCTATACTATAAAAAAAAAATTATTAGTATATATAAAAAAAATTTTTATAGTACAGCTAAACAAAATTTATATAAATAAAAAGCTTTATAAAAAGTTTTAAAAATATATAAAAAGCTTGTTAGGTATAAAAAAATAATTTTGAAAAATTTTAAAATGTTTTAATTTATATAAGCCTTCTAAAGGCAGCTAAAAAGTTTTATAATAAAAGCTGACTATAAAAAGCATAGTTTTTTAACTATAAACTATTTAATTTAAATATAAAGTTAAATAATATTTTAACTACTATAGCTATAACTATATAGTAGCTTATTGCTAAAAAAAAGCTCGTTATAAGTATTATATAGCTTTTAAAGACTTTAAAAAAAAAATAAGTGCTTAGTAAAAAAAAAAGCAGCTTAGCTTAAGTATGTTAAATATAATAAAAGCTATAATATATTTTATAGCTATATTTAATACCTAGCTATATTTAATACTTTTTTTTATTTTTATATAAATAATTTTTTATAACTTAATTATATAATATAAAATTAATTTAAACTATTTAAAATAAAATTTGCTAAATATTTATGTTTATTTTAATATATTTATATATTATAGTTAAGCTTGCTATATATTTTGTAGCGTTATATATAAAATTTTTTTTATATAACTATTATATATATGCTTTTTTATTAATTTTTATATAGCAGCTGCTTTAATAGCATATAACTTTTTATATTTTATAATTTTAATTTTTTTATATAATAATATTAATTTAATTAATAGTATATTATATAAAAAGTTATAATTTTTTTTTTTAATAAAGCTAACTAATATATAATACGTATTATGTTATATATAATTTGCTATATACTTTTAATAATATATATTATTAAGCTATTTTAATATTATATAATAAAATATTATATTTTTTATATTATTTAAAATAATAAATTGCTAAAATAAAAGCAAGCTATTAAATAATATTATATTTTAAGTTATATAGTATTAATTTTAATTTTTAAACACTTTTTAATATATTAGCTTTTATTATTAATATGTTAAATATATTAAAAAAATATAAATAAAAAATCTTTTTTTAATATTTATATAATATATGCTTATATTAAGTATTTAATTTTTTTTATATAATTATTTTAAAAGCTAAAATAGCTAATATTAAAAAGCTAAAGCTTATATAATAAATATGCTAGCATATAAAGTATTATAATATTATTATTTTTATTTTACTTTTTAAAATTATATAAATAATAGCTTTTATAGCTATTACAAATTAAAAGTTAATATATACTTTTTATATAATAACTTATATATTAATTAAAATATTAAACCTAATTAATATTTTGTTTATTTATTATTTAGCTATTTTTTATAGTTATAACAACTTAACAATTAAATAATAAAGTGCTTTTATATTAAAATAATAAACAGTTTTTTTTATAATAATAATATATAATTAAATAGCTTAAATAACTAAACCTTATTTATAATTTTATTGTTATACTACTTTTAAGTTTTTTATATAATTAAATAATATATCCTACAGCTATATTTGCTACCCGGCCATATTTGCCACTTTTCCTCACCTTTGTACGCATAACTTTTGATCTACTATATCTTTACCACCCACAATAGTAGGCCTTAAAAAAAGTCTAATATTATTTTTGCGCTTTAAGCAATTTATATAAACCTAAAACTAAATATTTAACGCGCAGCTAAAATCTATAATATACTATATATGACCTTTTTTAACTAAAAACATAGTTATATAACAATATTTAATAAATTTACTAATAATTAAAAACTTACTAAATTTAAAAAGCAAGCTATTATATAATATATACTTAATTTTATTACATAATTATTTTTACTTAAATATAATAGTATTAAAAATATAGCTAACTAATTGCTAAAGTTATGTAATAAAAAATATGTTAGCAAAAACTAAACTTTTACTTTTATATAATAACAATTAGCCCTTATAACAGGTTTTAATTGCTAAATTAATTATTAGCGCATCTTATATAAAAATTTATTTAAATATTATAAATAATTTACCTTTATATAAAATATAATAGCAAAATATAAAGTTTAAAAAAAATATATATATAATTTTAATAAAACTAAATTTATTATAAACAAAATGTTATTTAAAATAGTTATAATTATATTTAATTATATAAAAAACTTAAAAGTAATATAGCAAAGCAATTATAAATAAGCTATAATTATTTAAGCTATTTTATTATATAGCTATATTATTTTGCTATATATTATTATTGCAAAAAAAAAAACTATTTATTATTTTAGTATAAAAGCACTTTATTGCTTAATAATTAAGTTATTATAACTATTAAAAAAAGCTAAATAATAAACAAGCAAAGTATAAATTAAGTTTAATATTTTAAATAATATATAAGTAGTTATATAAAAAGCATATACTAACTTTTAATTTTTAATAGCTATAAAAGCTACTATTTATATAATTTTAAAAAGTATTATAAAAATAATAATATTATTATATATTATATGCTAGCACATTTATTATATAAGCTTTAGCTTTTTAATATTAGCTATTTTAGCCTTTTAAAATAGTTATATATAAAAAAATTAAATACTTAAACATATATTATATATATATTAAAAAAATATTTTTTACTTGCATTTTTTAATATATTTAATAGGTTAATAATAAAAGCTAACATATAAAAAAGTTTTTAAAAAGTAAAATTAGTGCTATATAACTTAAAATATATTATTGCGTAGCTAAATTTTTATTTAACTATTTTTATAATTAAAGCTTTATTTAATAGCTTACTTTTATTTTAATAATTTATTATTTTAAATAATATATAAAATATAATATTTTAGTTTATATTTATTAAACATTTTATTATATAATATTAAAATAGCTTGTTAACATATATTATTAAAAATATATAGCAAATTATATATAATATAATAGCTATTATATATTATTTAGCTTTATTAAAAAAAAAGGTTACAACTTTTTATATAGCAAATAACTAACTTAGTTAATATTGCTATATAAAAAAAACAAATTTATAAAATAAAAGATTACTTTATATATAAGATATAAAAAAGTTATAAGCTGCTAAAGCAGCTGCTATATAAAAAATAGCAAAAAGGTATATAAGTAGTAGTTAAATAAAAAAGTAAAAAACTTGCATGCAATACTATAAAATATATAGCAAGCCTAGCTATAATATGTAAACATATTAAATTAAAAAAAAAACATTTAGCACATCTAATTTTAAATAGTTTAAATTAATTATTTATTATATAGTTAAGTTATAAAAAATTATTTATATAAAAGTAAGAAAAAGTAGCAAATATGGCCGGGTAGTAAATATGGCCATAAAATATGTTATAATTATTATTATTTTAAATAAAATTTGGCTTATAATAAATTTAGTTTTATTATATATATATATTTTTTAAATTTTATATTTTGCTATTATATTTTATATAAAAATAAACTATTTACAATATTTAAATATATTTTTATATAAAATATACTAGTAATTAATTTAGTAATTAAATATATTATAAAATCTAATTATTATTATATAAAAGTAAAAGTTTTGTTTTTGCTAACATATTTTTTATTATATAATTTTAGCAATTAGTTAGCTATATTTTTAATACTACTATACTTAAATAAAAATAATTATATAATATAGTTAAATATATATTATATAATTGCTTACTTTTTAAATTTAATAAGTTTTTAATTATTAGTAAACTTATTAAATATTATTATATAAATATATTTTTAGTTAAAAAAAGTTATATATAATATATTATAAATTTTAGTTATATATTAAATGCTTAGTTTTAGGTTTATATAAATTGCTTAAAGTGCAAAAATAATATTAGGCTTTTTTTAAAGGCCTATTATAGTAAGTAGTAAAAATATAGTAGATTAAAAGTTATGCATACAAAGGTAAGAAAAAGTGTTAAATATAGCTGGGTATTAAATATGGCTAGGTGTTAAATATGGCTATAAAATATGTTAAAGCTTAAAATAAGTATTATAAAATAAGTATAAAAAAAAAGGCGCGTTAAGGCAGCGTATATAGTATAGCTATATAAATTTTAAAATAATAAAAAGGTAATATATTTAGTATATATAGTAAATAATATGCTAGTATTATTATTAATAGCTTTAATAATAGCTTATTTAAATACTTTTAAAAAGCTTAGCGCTAAAATAAGCTTACTAGCTAAAACAAAATATATTAAATAACTATTAGCTTATTTAATAATAATTTTTTTAAGCACTAGTTTATAATTAATATTATTTTTTAAAACATATAAAAAAGATTATATTAAAATATTATATAAGCATTTAAAAAAACTATATATAATATAATAGCTATATTTAAACTTAAAGTTAGTAAGTTTAAAATAGGTTATTGCTTTAAAAACAATTATTATTATATTTAAAAAGGCAGCAAAGCTGCTTTATATATTAATAAAAAAATAGCGCTAAAAATGCTATATATAAAAAGCAATATAAATTAAGCAAATATATAAATAAATAATAAGCTAGTTAAGTATTTTTATAATTTAAATTATTTATTTACTAAGCTTAATAAAAGCAAAATAAAATAGCTTAGTTTAAAGCTGTTTATTTAAATTATTATTAAAAAAGTATATAATAATAACAAACTTTAACTTATATTATTTAGCTTAAAACTTAATAAAATATATATTTTATATTAATAAACAACTATTAAAGTTTATAGCATGCTAAAAGCTATTGCTAGCAATTTTATTAAAAAAGCTTATTAAAATAATAAAAAAGCAAAAAAACTTTATTATTAATTTTATATAAGTAATTAAAAAAAACTAATATTATTTATTAAAATAATTTAAAATAAAAAAAATTAACTTATTAAGCTTTTAAAAGGTTTATTAAAACTAATAAATATATAAAAAGTTTTTTATAAAGTATTAAAAAATAAAACTAGCTATTAATAAATAAAGTATATATAATAATAAATATAAAAATGTCTATTATAAATATAAATATTTTAGAAAATAAAAGCAAGCTTAATAAAGCTTTTAATATTATATAAAATATTTTACTTAAAAAAAAAGCGCTATAAATAATTTTAAAAATTATAACTTTTAAAATAATTATAAAATAAACATATTAGCAGTACTAAAAAAGCAGTTAAAAGTAGCTTAAAAATTATTTTATAACGCTAAAAAAAACTTTAAAACAACAATAATTAAAGCTTAATAAATAAGCTAAAAATAAGCAATAATAAAAGCTTTAAAAAACTTTAAAATACTTTAAAGCTTTATTAAGTAAGCATGCTTGCTAAAAGTAATATTAAGTATAATAGCAATTTTTTTTTTATAAAATAATTTAAAAAAACTTATAGTTATTATTACTTACTAAAAAAAAATTTAAAAGTTTATTAATATTTTTTTTTGGCTTTTTTAGCAAACTTATAAAATATTTTTAGTTAGCTTATAAATTATAATAGCTATTAATATTTTAAAATAAAATAGAAAATTAAAACTAATAATATTATTATATTAATTTATAACCTTTTTTTATAAAAAATATTAAATATTAATAAGCTTTTTAATAAAGTTTTTAATATATATACTAAGCTTTAATATTATTAATTAATAACTTTTATTTAAACAAGCTTTTTATTAAAATATTATTTTAAATATTTTTAAAAAATATATTTAATAGTTATATTTAAACTAAAAAAAACATTTTTAATAAAATAAATTTTAAAAAAATAAAAGTTTATTTTATTAATTAGTAATAAAAGCAAAGTTTTTAAAAAAATATATATATAAGCATTTAATAAAAGTAGTAAAAATTTTTAACTTATTTTTAAAAAGTTAAAAAAATAATAAAAACTAATAGTTATTTAAAGTAATAATTAAAATAATAATAAAAAGTGCTTAATAAATATTTTAAAAATTTTTAATATAGTTAACTATAAATGCTTAATAATTATATTATAAAAAAATAGCTTTTTATTATAAATAATAAGCTAAATAAAAGGCTTTATTATAAACTATAAACTAATTTTTTTTAATAAAAAGCTTGCTAAGCTTATTATACTATATATAAAAGTATTATAAAGCTTGCTACTATTATTATTATTATTTATATTTTATATATTTGTATTATATATAAAACATATTAAATAATGCTTAAATTTATTATAATAAGCTTTATAAATAGTATTAATTTAATAATAATAAGTATAAGCGTTATAAACAATTATAAAAAGTTTAAAAAGCTTAAAATATATATAAAGCATATATAGTATGCTATAAAATAAAATTTGCTTTTAAAAAATATAACTTATTATATTTATTAAAAACTTTATAGCTTTTTATAAAGCAAGTTATACTTTTTAAAGCAATTATAAAACTTAAAAAAAGCACTTAATTTTTTAAAGTTTATTTTAAAGAAAATTTAAAATAAAAAATATATTTAATAAAGCTATATAAAAAGCTTATAATATAATAGCTTATAATAACTAAGCTAAAAAGCTTTGCTTATTATATTAATATTATTAAAGCTTATTAGCTATATATAATAATAATTAAAAATATTTTAGCTTATAAAGCTTTAATATAATATTAGCTAATAATAAAAAATAAGCTTTAAAAAATTATTTAAAAGCTTGCAATAATTTAAAAAACCAGCTTATAAAAAGTAGCAAAAGCTTTTAAAGCAATTTTAATATGCTATATTAAAGTAAAATTAAAACATTTTTTATTAATCTTTTATTTATATAACAAAATAATAACTTTTAAAAAAAACCTAGCAATATTTTTATATATTTAAATATTAAGCTTAATAAGCCAAAAAAATACTAAACTAAATATTTAATGCTTTAAAAAAAATTAGCTATAAAAACAGTTTAGAGCGTTCTTAAAAAAAGGGTTTTTTAAGCTATTATAAAAAAAATAAATAAAAAAAAAAAAAAGCTTTAAATATAATATTAAAAAAAAATATTAATAAAAGTATATATGCTTTAATAGGCAAAGCTATTTAAATATAAAAAAAAAAGCTTTTAAATATAAAGTTAATAAAATATTATTAATTTTTTAAATATATATTAAAAAAATTAAGCTAAAAGCTTTTTTATATAAGCAGTATATTTTAAACTATTTTATATTGCTTTATAAATATATAGCTAGCAAAAAATAATAGCTTATATTATTTTAAATTATAACTTTTTAAATAATAAGCATAAAAAACTATGCTAAAAGCTTGCTTTAGCTTACTTAAAATTAAAAGTAAACTTAGCTATAGTTATAAATAAACTATAGAGCATATAAAATATAGCTTAATAGCTATTTTATATTAAAAAGCTTATAATATATAACTTGGCTAATAAATTATAAAAGCTTATAAAAGCTTCTAGCAATAGCTTAAAAAAATATAAAAATAAAAACAAAAATAAAAAAATACTTTATAAATTTAACTTTAATAAGCTTGCTAACTTTAAAAAGCTTATAAAATAAAGTATAAGCTAAACTTTTATATTTTATTTCTTTACTTTTTTTTATTTAAAATTAATTAAATAAAAACTTAGTATATAAAAAAAAAATTATAATAAAAGTTTTATACAACCAGTGTAAGCATTTTTATTTAGCTAAAAAAGCGCTTTAAAAGCTTTAAAAGCTTTTTTAAACCAGTTTTTACTTATAAATAAAATATAAAATAGCTATGCTATAAAATAGCTAAGCAGATTACTTAATAATAATAATATTATTATTATTTATATTTTATATATATTTTAAGTTTTTTAAGCTTTTTTTAATTATTTATAATATTTATATTTATTATTATTAAATTAATATTTTTCATAAAGCCTATTATTATATTTTTTAAATATTAGTTAATAATTTTTATATAATATAAATATATAAAATAATAATAATAATAATAATAATAATAATAATAATAATAATAATAATAATAATAATAATAATAATAATAATAATAATAATAATAATAATAATAATAATAATAATAATAATAATAATAATAAAACTTTTTATTTAACTTATTATTTATAATAAAAGGCTTTTTTTTATAATATAATTATTAAATAACTATAACTAGTTATATAAAATTAATAATAATAAGTTTTTTTATTATTATTTTATTAAACTTTTTTTATAAAGTTGCTAATAATAACTTTTAATATATTATAAACTTTAATAACTTTTATAATTATATAATATATATTTTAATAAATTTTAAATTAAATAATATAAATATTTTATAAATTAATTGTATACCTAAGTTAATTATATAATTTTTTTAACTTTTATATAAACAATTTTTATAACTTAATTATATAATAAAAACTTATTTAAAACTATTTAAAATTTAATTAACTAAACATTTTTTGCTTATTTTAATATGTTTGCATATTACAGCTAGGCTTACTATATATTATATAGTGTTGTGCATAAGTTTTTTGCTTTTTTATATAATTATTACTTGTAAGCCTATTTGCTATTTTTTATATAGTAGCTATTTTAGCAGCTTATAACTTTTTTATATTTTATATATAAAATAAGTTTTTATTTTATAATTTTTTTTTTATATAATAATATTAATTAAGTTAATTGTTTGCTATATAAAAAGTTATAACTTTTTTTTTAAATAAAGCTAAATAATATATAATAGCTATTATATTATTTATAATTTGCTATATACTTTTAATAATACATATTAGCAAGCTTTTATAATATTATATAATAAAATATTTAATAAATATAAATTAAATTATATATTTTATATATTATTTAAAATAATAAATTGCTAAAATATAAATAAGCTATTAAATAAAGCTTTTATTATAAAAATAATTAAATATAAATATAGCTAAGCAATAATATATTTTAAAATATATAGTACTAATTTTACTTTTTAAAAACTTTTTTATATATTAGTGTTTATTATTAATATATTAAATATATTAAAAAATAAAAAAATAAAATTTTTTTTAATATATATATAATATATGCTTATATTAAATAATTTTTTTTATATAATTATTTTAAAATGCTGAAATAGCTAATATTAAAAAGCTAAAGCTTATATAATTAATGTGCTAGCATATAAAATATAATAATATTATTATTTTTATAATATTTTTTAAAATTATATAAATAATAGCTTCTATAGTTATTAAAAATTAAAACTTAATATATATTTTTTAAATAACTATTTATATATTAATTAAAATATTAAACTTAATTAATATTTTGTTTATTTATTATTTAATTATTTTTTATTATTATAATAATTTAATTATTAAGCAATAAAATACTTTTATATTAAAATAACAAATAATTTTTTAAATAATAATAATATATAGTAAAATAATATAGCTATATAATATAACAGCTTAAAAAACTATAGCTTATTTATAATTATTTTATTATATTACTTATAAATTATTTATATAATTAAATATAGTTATAATTAATTTAAATAAAATTTTGTTTATAATAAATTTAGTTTTATTAAAATTATATATATATATATATATATATTTTAAACTTTATATTTTATTATTATATTTTATATAATAGCAAACTATTTAAAATATTTAAATAAATTTTTATATAAAATATGCTAATAATTAATTTAGCAATTAACATATATTATAAAAGCTAATTATTATTATATAAATATAAAAGATTAGTTTTTGCTAACATATTTTTTATTATATAACTTTAGCAATTAGTTAGCTATATTTTTAATACTACTATATTTAAATAAAAACAATTACATAATAAAGTTAAATATATATTATATAATACTTTGCTTTTTAAATTTAATAAGTTTTTATTTTTTAAAGTTGCTATTATATATAATTATATAAATATATTTTTTGTTTGCTAAAGTTATTAATAATATATTATAAATTTTAGATATATATTAAATACTTAATTTTAAGTTTATATAAAAGGCTTAAAGTGCAAAAATAATATTAAACTTTTTTTAAAGGCCTACTATAATGTGTAGTAAAAATATAATAGGTTAAAAATTATTTGTATAAAGGTTAAAAAAAGTGTGTAATTAACCTATGTATGCAATTAACCTATAAAATATGTTAAATTTAAGTTTTTTATTATTATATACTTTTTTTATAATAATTTAAATAAAAGCTTTAAATTAAGAATTTTTATTTCATATTTCTTAAGCTTAATAAATAAATTATTTAAATTATAAAAATATATAGCTTATTATTTATTTATATATTTAGTTAGTTTATATTACTTTTAATATTTAAAATTTTTAATACTATTTTTTTTATTAACATATAAAATAGCTTTATTGCTTTTTTAAATATAATAATAATTATTATATTATTTCTAGTTTTTTAAATATTCATATAATATTTTAAAACAAAATATTAATTATACATTAATACTTAAAAAAAAAATTATTAAATAAGATAATAATAATTTTATATATTTTTTTTGTTAGCAAGCTTATATTAGCGCTAAGTTTTATAAAAATATTTAAATAACCTATTATTAAAAATATTAAAAATAATATTAATATATTATTTGCTATAACTATATATTAATTATATTATTTTTTTATTATTTTATAATTTATATAGCTATACTATATATATTATTTTACCTTAATTTTTTTATCCTTATTTTATAATATTTATTTTAGACTTTATACTTTTTATTATAAGTAATATATTTAAATTAAGCTACTTTTTTTATTATTAAATACTTATTTTTTAAAAAATATTTAAAAGCTATAAAATATTTATAGTAACCTTTTTTTAAGTAATAAGCTATTATATTATTATAATTATAATAATTAAAATATTATTTAATTTTTATATTTAGCTGAATTAAATAGTTTATAAATAAAAAACTATTTTTTTATAAGAAGCTTTTATTATAAAGCTTTTTAATTATTTTTAAAGTATTTATATAAATTAAAATAAATTTATATTTAGTTTTTATATTGTTTAAAATTATATTTATATACTTAATAAACTTTTTATATATTGTTTCAAGCTTTTTATCAAGCTTTTTATTTATATATATATATATTTTTTAACTATATTATAAAAATTTTTTTATATATACTAATATTTTGTTTTATAATATAGTTTTTAATTTAAAAGCTATTATTATTTACTTACTTTTATTAGGTTTTTTAAAAAGCTTTTTTTTAAAAGTAATTATTATATTATTATTACATAGCTTATAAACTATTATTATTAATATTTTAAAGGAACGTATCCTACGGCCATATTTGCCACTTTTTTCCCATATAAAAAACGTCCGTGCGCAACATTATATCTTGACCAATACCAACGCTATAATAATATAAATAGTACTAATTAATTTGTAACTAAATTAGAACTTCAAATATGATTTTTTTATATTTATTGTATTTTTATTTAGCAAGTTATTAAGCAATACGCTAAGCAAGGATTATATAATTTTTAGCAAGGATTATATTATAGTACAAATATTATAAAACTATATAACTAGCTTAATATTTAAGTAATTAAAATAAAAAAAATACTGCTAGATTCTTTATTTTAATAAGAATCTAATAGTTATATTTTTATTATTGTACAACTAAAATTAATAGAGTTATAAATTTACGCACAACCCTTTTTGCTAAGATCTTTTTAATAATCCTTGTTTATTTACAACCTTAATAACCTACTAAATAAACATATTATAAATATTAAAAAATAATATTTAAAGTTCTAATTTAGTTACAAATTAATTAGTACTATTTATATTATTATAGCGTTGGTATTGGTCAAGATATAATGTTGCGCACGAACGTTTTTTATATGGGAAAAAAAGTAGCAAATATGGCTGGGTAGCAAATATGGCTGTAAAATACGTTATGCTGAAAATATTATATAAATTAAAATGGTTAAAAGTTAGTAAAACTAAATATTTTAAACTATATAATTTTATATTTTAAAACTTAAAAACTAAAATTTTTTTTTAAACTTTTTAAAACTATATATAATAAAATTAAGCTAAAATATATAAATATATTATATTATTAAATTATTTTATATTTATAATATAATAAGATAAATAACCTTTAAGTGTTTATTTTATTATAAATAAGTTTATTAGTAGGCTAATAAATAACTAATAAATTTAATTTCTTAAAAGCTAACAAAAAGCGCTTTTATAATTAGTTAGTATAAAAATAGCAAAAAGGTATATAATAAACAAGGTTTTAATATAATAATAAAAAATCTTTTCTTAATAAATTAATAAAATTTATTAAAAAACTTATATTTAATATATTTTATAACTTAACTTAAAAAGTATTATATATTTCATTTAAAATAATACATTTATAACTATTAATAAGCTAATTAATAAATATATAAAGCAATAATAATAAAAGCTTAGTAAGATTTTAATATAAAAATTATATTAATAAAATATAAAAAATAAAACTATTTTTTAATAAATATAATTTAATAATTATTATTATAGTTGTTAATATAATAATTTTTAAAGTAAACATAAATTACTTTATAAGCTATTTAATAATAATATAATAATTACTTTTAAAAAAAAGCTTTTTAATAAACTTAATAAAAATAAATAAGTAATAATAGCTTTTAAATAAAAAATTATATTATTAAATAAAAAATTTTAGTATATATATAAAAAATTTATATAAATAAAAAGCTTATTAAATATAACAACTAAATATAAAAATATTTTAATTTACATAAGCATTTTATAATTAGCTAAAAAGCTTTATAATAAAAGCTTATTATAAAAAGTATAATTTTTTAATTATAACCTATTTAATGAAAATATAAAAATTAAATAATATTTTAGTTATTATTTTATAATTATATAATAGCTTATTATTTAAAAATACTTACTATAAATATTATATACCTTATAAATACTTTAAAAAAAATTGTTAGGCCACACAGTGGCGGTGCACTATATTAGGTGGTAGCATACTGTGCATCATATAGCAGATCTTTTATTAATAGCTGCTTTATGTCCCTTTTTTCTTTTAGCAACGATAATAAAACAAACACCTTTTTTAACACTGTTTCTATGTCCTATTAATACCTTTATAATCGTTTAACAATAATAAGTACTTAAAAAAAAATTAGCTTAATTTAAATATATTAAATATAAAAAAGGCTATTAAGCTTAATGTAAATAGTATAAAATAAGTATTAAAAAATTATATTAAAATAATACATATAATATAGCTATATTATAATGTAAGTAAGCGGGGGTTGTATTAGGTAAAGTTTTGTCTAGCTAGTTCTAAGCAATATCTATTCCACTTATTTACCTAACTTGGACCTACTAATACCTTTACACTTAGCAAAACTTTTCTAACCCAAAATATCAGAAAGGGTATTATAAACTTTCTTATTTTTTTCTAAGTTAGAATTTTTTTTTTTTAACGCCTGTTTTTATACTTTTTTAAATTTTACTATTATAGCTTAAAGCTATAGCCTTATATTATTAAGTTTTTTTTGCAAGTTTATTTTAAATAAAATAATTTAGTTAACTAATTATTAATATTTATACAAAGTTTTTTTAGCTTTACTAGCTAGCAAGTCTGGTTTTTGTTTAGCTTTAAATTTTAGCAAGTATATTTTAAAAGTAGCTTTTTAAAAATTTTCTTATTTACTAGCATAAGCAAGTTCTAACTAAATAGTTCTGTTTGCTATTTTTTTATTTTTTTCTTATTTTAAAATAAAAAATTTTTTTAACTAATTAATTATATTTTTAGCTTAATTTATTTTAAAGATATAAAATAATTTTAGCTAGCAACTCTTTTTTTTGCTTTATTTAGTCCTTTTTTTATTTGCTTTAGCTTTGCAGTAGCATTTGTATAAGTAATACATATAAAAAAATAAAATTACTTTTTTGTTTTTTATTAAAAAAAAAATAAGTTTTTTTTTAAAACTTATATTTAAGCTTATAAAAATGTAACATATAAGTTATTATTTAAGTAGTAGTAAAAATATAACTTTAAAAGTTTAATATATAAAGCTAATATTTTAAGTTTAAATTTAGCTTACTTAAATAAAAAT
>Ga0247782_1000556_pt1 | contig 16818 bp, 5 predicted proteins | sample UWRJL019104C5_FD_179928 | JGI IMG/M metagenome (GOLD analysis project Ga0247782, IMG submission 179928) | Plant litter microbial communities from Arlington Agricultural Research Station in Wisconsin, United States - UWRJ-L019-104C-5 | ecosystem: Environmental > Terrestrial > Plant litter >...
AAAAGTAAAAGCTAAGCTAAAATAAAATAATATATTTAATTTAAAAAAGCTTTTTAAAAAAGTAATTATAATTTTATTAAATAGCAAATATTAAAAAAAAATATTATTATAAATATAAATATAAAAGCATAAGTTAATATAGTTTGTAAAAACTTAGCTAAAAAATGCTTATAAAAAATAATAATTTTTATTTTAAAAATTATAAAGCTAAATAAAAAAATACTATAATATTATAAAGTATATAAAGCTACTTTTTAAATAGTTAATATAAAAAGCTAAATAAAAATTTTTATTTAAATATTTTATATTATAAAAAAAAAGTTTAATATTTTTAAATTATTATTATTAAAGCTAAATATAAGCTATATAAATATTATTTTAAATATAGCTTTTATAATATAATATTTTAATAATATTAAAAAAGTTAACTTTAAAAACTTTATAAACAAAGTAGTTAATAAAAAATAAATATATATTATAAACTTTATTAATATAAAATTAAAAAAAAAAACTTTTTTTTAAAAAATTTAATAATAATAAGCTTATAAATATTATTATTAACTTATTAGCATATTTAAAAAATTTTTATTAATTATATTTTAAAAAAGCAATAAAATATTTTTATATTAAAAAAAGCAAAACATTTAATTAGTTTAATTAAAAAGCTAAAGTATTATTTAAGCTAATATATTTAATTTTAAAAGCTTAAAAAAAAGTATTAAAAAATATTTAAAAAAAAAAATTATAAATAAATAAAATTTGTTAATTATAAGCTAATATAATCATACTAATTTTATTTATAGCTAAAAAAAATAATATAATAAAGCTTTATATTAATTATTAAAAACTAAATAAAGTTATAATAAAAAATAAATGTTTTTTATTGCTTATATTTAAAGTTATAAACTATTTTAAGTTTATTAAAATATTTTTTAAGTTAAATTTAAAAAATATATATTATAAAATATATTATTATACTTTTTAAATTAATTAATATATTAGCTATATTTTAAAATTATATATATAAAGCATTAGCAAACCTAATAAATTATATTTATATAGTTTATTTAAATAATATTATTATATTTTTAAATAATAAAAAATAATATTATAAGCATTTTTAATTAATTTATAAATATTTAAAGCAATATAATTTATTTATTAAACTATTAAAGTATAAGTTTTTTAAAATAAAAATAAAAATTTTAAAGTTTATTATTATTATTAAAAATATTAAAATAAATTTATAAAATATTATTATAATATAAAAATAAAAAATTTTTAAATTAGTATATAATATTTAAATATTTTTAAAATTTATAAACTTTTATAAAAAGTGTATTATTAAATATCTTAAAATTATTATATTAATTATAATATTGCTAAAAAAATAAAATAAGCATAGCTATTTATTTAAATAAACTAAAAAAATAAAATAAGCTTTTAAAAGCTTTAAAAATATATTTATATTAGCAACTATTTTTTAATATTAAAATAGTAAACTTTTAATTAAAATAAAAATAAATATATTAATAAAAGCAATTTTAAGTATTTTATTTTAATTATATAAAAAGTTATAATAGCTAGTAATATATTAGTTATATAAACTAATAAATATAAAAATATATTAAGCTATTAGCTAATAAAAATTTTTATTAATAATTAAAAATTATAAATATTAGCATTAATACTTTAAAAGCATAAATAAGCTTTTTATAGTTTAAATAAATTATATAGCATTATAAAAGTTATTAGTTTGCTAATATATAATTTTTAAAAATAGTTAGTATATTAAATATATAAACTACCTTAGTTTAATTTTAATATTAAATATTATTTAAATATTTTAAATTTAATAAATAAACTATTATAAAAGCTTAACTATATAGCAAAAAAAATAAAATATAAAAATATAGTTTTTATATTTTAAAAAAAACTATAGCTATTAAATAAACTATTAAAAAAAGTTTAAATTATTATAGCATAATATTAAAAACTAAAAATTAAAAAATAAAAAGTATTAAAATAAAATATTTAAACTATTTAAATAATATTATTAAAACTATATTTAAAAAAATATTTTATAATAAAAATATAAATAATAAAACTATAACTAGCAAATATTTAGCAAAAAGTTAGCATAGCATATATATAACTAAAAAATTAAGCTTAAATAAAAGTAAGCATTAAATATTTTATATTTTATATTAAATAATAAAAAAATATTTATTTTAAATAGCTTTAATAAAAAAAATTTTTTTTTTTTTATATAAGCATAAAATATAAAGCAAGCTTTTTGAAAAATATAATAATATTATAGCAAATAAAAATAATATTTTTATTTTTTAATTATTAAATATAGCTTTTAGTTAGTTTTTAAAGCTAGTGCTAATAAGCTTTAATAGCTTAAGCAGCACTTTTAAAAAAAAAAAAATTTATAAAAAAATAAGCTAATAAAAAAAAACTTAATAATTAATAAACGCTTGCTAATAATATTACTTATTATATAATAAGCATAATAATTAAAAAAATATATAATATATTTTATTTAAGCTTAGTAAAATAAAGCTAAATATAATAAGCAAAATTTTTATATATTTTGCTTATATATTATAAGTATAAAACATATTTTATTATATATACTTTTTTATTATTATTAATAAGCAAGTTTTTAAAATTTTTAATAAAATAATTGCTATAGTTTTATTAAAGCTTTTTATTAAACTAATACTTTAAAATAAACTAGTTATAAATAAGTATTTTTAGCAAACATATAGTAAATAAAATATATAAAAAAAAAAAAAAAAAAAAAAAAAAAAAAAAAAAAAAAAAAATTTAATTAAAAAAGTATAAAAATAATATTTATAAATAATATATAAATAAAGCAAATAATAATAAAAAAGCAATAGCTTAATAAATAGTTAGCAGCTAAAAAAAATAAAAGTTAAAATTTTAAGCTTAAAAAATATAAAGTTAAGTTAAAACTTATTTAATTAATATAAGCTGCTAAAAATTAGCAGCTTAAAAAAAAAGCAATATAATAAAAAAGCTGCTATTAAGTACGTACTTATAGCACGCACTTATAAAATATATACTTTAATATATATTGTAGCAACCACTTTTTAAAGATTAGCTAAAGACCTAATAAGGCCTTGCAGCCACATACAATTAGCACACCAAATAAAAGTAATCTTTTATAGCTACTTTTTAAAATCTAGCAAATTACCTTGCAACGTACCAAGCCTAAAACCTTACATATAGCTATAAAATATATTAGTACTAATGTATCCTACGGCCGTATTTGCTACCCGGCCATATTTGCCACTTTTTTTCCTATATAAAAAACGTCTGTGTGCAACATTATAACTTGGCCAATACTAATGATATAATAATATAAATAGTACCAATTAATTTATAACTAAATAACAAGTTTAAATATAATTTTTTTTATATTTATAATATTTTTATTTAGTAGGTTATTAAGGTAGTAAAAAAGTCTGTGCGTAAATTTATAACTTTATTAATTTTAATTATATAATAATAAAAATATAACCATTAAATTTTTAATAAAATAAAGAATTTAGTAGTATTTCTTTTTTTTTAATTACTTATATATTAAACTAGTTATATAGTATTATAGTATTTATACTATAATATAATCCTTGCTAAAAATTATATAATCCTTACTTAGCGTATTACTTAATAACTTGCTAAATAAAAAAATTATATTTAAACTTGTTATTTAGTTTAAAATCGACTAGTACTGATTATATTATTATAGCATTAGTATTGGCCAAGTTATAATGTTGCGCACGAACGTTTTTTATATGGGAAAAAAGTGGCAAATATGACCGGGTAGCAAATATAGCCGTGGGATACGTTATATATATTATTATAGCATTAATATTAGCTAAGTTATTAAGTTGCGCAAAGACGTTTTTTATATATAAAAAAAAGTAATAAATATAGCTAGGTATTAAATATAACTATAAAATATATTAACGTATCCCACGGCTATATTTGCTACCCGGCTATATTTGCTACTTTTTCTTACCTTTATATAAACAATCTTTTATAACTTAACTATATAATAAAAAATTAATTTAAACTATTTAAAATTAAAGTTGCTAAATATTTTTTTATTATTTTAATATGTTTATATATTATAGCTAAGCTTGCTGCATATTTTATAGCATTGCGTGCAAGTTTTTTGTTTTTTTATATAATTATTACTTGTATGCTGTTTTATTATTTTTTATATAGCAGCTGCTTTAGCAGCTTATAACCTTTTTATATTTTATATATAAAATAAATTTTTATTTTATAATTTTATTTTTTATATATAATAATATTAACTAAGTTAATTGTTTGCTATATAAAAAATTATATTTTTTTTTTAATAAAGCTAAATAATATATAATAATTAATATATTATATATAATTTGCTATATACTTTTAATAATATATATTAGCAAGCTATTTTAATATTATATATTAAAATATTTAATAAATATAAACTAAAATATTATATTTTATATATTATTTAAAGTAATAAATTGCTAAAATAAAAATAAGTTATTAAATAAAGCTTTAATTATAAAAGTAGTTAAATAAAAATTTAGCTAAGTAATAATATATTTTAAATTATATAGCACTAATTTTAATTTTTAAAAACCTTTTTATATGTTAGCTTTTATTATTAATATATTAACTACGTTAAAAAATATAAATAAAAAAAAAATTTTAATATATATATAATATATGCTTATATTAAATATATATTTTTTTTTATATAACTATTTTAAAAAGCTAAAATAGCTAATATTAAAAAGCTAAAGCTTATATAATAAATATACTAGCATATAAAGCATAATAATATTATTATTTTTATAATACTTTTTAAAATTATATAAATTATAGCTTTTATAATTATTAAAAATTAAAAGTTAATATATCCTTTTTATATAACTATTTATATATTAATTAAAATATTAAACTTAATTAATACTTTGCTTATTTATTATTTAGCTATTTTTTATAATTATAATAATTTAATTATTAAGCAATAAAATGCTTTTATATTAAAATAATAAATAGTTTTTTTTTATAATAATAATATATAATAAGATAATATAACTAGCTATATAATAAAATAGCTTAAATAATTATAGCTTATTTATAATTGCTTTACTATACTACTTTTAAGTTTTTTATATAATTAAATATAGTTATAACTATTTTAAATAAAATTTTGCTTATAATAAATTTAGTTTTATTAAAGTTATATATTTTTTTTTTTAAATTTTAAATTTTATTATTATATTTTATATAAAAGTAAACTATTTATAATATTTAAATAAATTTTTATATAAAACGTGCTAGTAATTAATTTAGCAATTAAAACATATTATAAAAGCTAATTATTATTATATAAAAGTAAAAGTTTAGTTTTTGCTAACATATTTTTTATTATATAACTTTAATAATTAATTAGCTATATTTTTAATACTATTATATTTAAGTAAAAATAATTATATAATAAAGTTAAGTATATATTAAATAATAGCTTACTTTTTAAATTTAATAAGTTTTTAATTATTAATAAACCTATTAAATATTATTATATAATTATATTTTTGGTTAAAAAAAGTTATATATAATATATTATAAATTTTAGCTGCACATTAAATATTTAGTTTTAAGTTTATATAAATTGCTTAAAGCGCAAAAATAATATTAAACTTTTTTTAAAAGCTTACTATAGTAAGTAATAAAGATATAATAGATTATAAGTTATGTGTACAAAGGTGAAAAAAAGTGGCAAATATGGCCGGGTAGTAAATATAGCCGTGGGATACATTAAGCAAATTATTTAATAATAATAATAAAATATAATTATATAAAAGTATAATAATAAATATAATTTTTTTTTAATTTTTTATAAATATATTTTATAGTTATATAAAAATAAAGTTTTTATATATAATTATATAGTTAAAATTAAAATTTTTTTAATTATTTTAATTTTTAATTTTTAATTTTTTAATTATTATAGCATATAGTTAACTATTATATATATTAAACATATGCTTAGCATATGCTTAGTATATACTTATTAGCGTAGCGCAAAAAAATTTATGCCTTGCTTAATTAAGTAACTAAGGTGTGGGTCGACCCTGGCTAAGTTTTTACGCTAATCAAAAAATAAAAGTGGGTCGACCCAGGACGAGACTTAGTCGACCCTAGCCGACCTACAACCCGATACATGGAGTGGGTCATGCCCTGTGGGCCATGTGACACCCTCAGAGGTTTTGAATGCCCAGCCCCGACGTAAGTGGGTCGACCCTAGCCGACGTGTCGGCTCGGAAATAACGACGGTAACCACCGGAGGCAGACACAGCCTTGCAAGGCGTGCCATGCTGCCAGGGACAGCGGCAACCCCTCAAATTTCTAAATATACTTGGGTGGAGTCAGCCCAGTGTTGCTTGAACATTAGCACCGGGGTCTTCCTGTGTGGCATTCATCTCAACACGTCTAACGTTGGACAAGAATCCTGATGCCATCCTTAAATCCATCATTTTAAATGCGCAATCATGCACGACGACGACACCGATGCCCCAAGCCTGTTGCAATCCTTATTTGCATTATTAGGTAGAGGACTACCACAATGGTCGGCGAAGCCGGCGTCACTGCAATCTCAAAAGCGCCAGGCCTGGCTTCGCGCAGATTCATTTATGCTGCGTGATGATCTTCGCGAAGCCGACCCAGCGAGCGTCAACAGCGCTCTGTGCGCATTAGAACATCTTTTTCAGGACGACCCTCATCGAGAGATAGATTCCGTACGTCTTTCGGCCTGTTGACCCCTCACTTCCTGCCTGTTAACGACTGTCGACCGAGCAGAATTTCGAAGAACATGGAAACGAGCGGTTTCCGAACCTTCGCCGCACGGTCCAGAATCTGAGTCGCGATCCACATGCCGACCTAGGTGCAGCCATTCGCCTTGGTAAACGGGGACGGGAATTCGACGATGCAATACAGGAACTCTCGCAATTGGAGCAAGACGGGAAGAAGCGCCGAGTTCTGCCTCGTGAAGAGCCAACTCGCGAGTCTAGCCTCGACGATCCCGATGCCAACTTCGCCGTGCTGATGAGGAGACATTTGGTGTCCTTGGACAATGCGTTGCGAAGACACTGGGTTTGTGTTTGCCAGAAGTGCTCAGGGCTGAGCGTGAGACTGTCGCTGCCACAACACAAGCAGGGGGCCAACCTCGAGTCTGAGGCCAGTTTCGAAGTGTTCTTCGGCGTACGGTCCGTACCAGCTAGTATTCTGCAGGAGGCCAGAATCACGGTCAAGTAAGCACTCGAAGCATTGTGTGATCAAGCGCCTGGCTTACTGCTATTCGCTAACACGGACGGTGCAGAGACCTACACAACAGCCTCATCAGGCGCTCATTTGACCCGATACTGAGCAGTCCACCCGCCTTCGCCCACCACATACTATGCCAAAGCATCACTGAGTCTATCGGTCAACGAAACTGCTTGCATTTCGCTCTCGAGGATGGAGTGTTTCAGAGGCTTCGTCCACAACAAAAGACATTTGGGAGTGACCGAATGTCAAGCACAGTATCCTTGTCGGCCTTGTTCCAACGCCAGCAAGAACTACATGGTGGCAGATCGGTGCTGCCATTCAAGGGGAAGGCGGTATTGGCCGCTACCCTGGCTTCAGCTCTTCTTCCCTTCCTGGAGACACCATGGCTGCAGTTCTCCTTCAATCACTCAAAGATACAATTCTTTGAGCCACGGCAGAATGGAGAACTCCCCGACATCACGAAACCATTTCTGGCTCTGGAGCACGTTCCAGTCATGCCAGCCCGCAGTACCACCGACACCGGAGATGCCTCGAAACACATATTTCACCCTAACGCCAGCGTGTTAGCACTGGGCATTCTTTTGTGCGAGCTTCACTTCTGCACACCTGTCGAGCTCATGGCGAAAGAAACACCCGCTGCTGGAGTTCCTAGTGCTAGGAACATCAATGATGATTGCTACACCTGTCTTGATAAGCTTCAGATTCTGGAAGACGACGCTGGTGTCGACTACTACCTCGCCACGAAAGCATGCCTTACTGGGGAGTACTATCCAATCGGACAGCAAATTGAGTTTGACGATGTCAGTGTCCAGCGGCTCTTCTACCAGAACGTCGTCAAACGACTTGAAAACGTGATATTCAAGGCATGGGGTATTCGATTAGGGGACCTGGGTTCATTCGACGCTCGAAAAAACGAATCCTGTTGGGGTCCTATCGGTCGTGAAGTTGTCCGCCTCCGCGCGGGTCAGGTCGATTCTCAGATGGCAAACGATGCCTCTGTAAGGGGAAACTGGCATCGATCAATGTCTGACAGCGCGCCTGTGAGCTATCTCGACTCGGATATGGTGCTACAGCTGTCGGGGCAGCCTTCTCCGGGATCGCAAGCCAAAGGACACCTCGCCAAACCTTCAGAGAAGAGCTTGCATTTCTTTGATGCAAGCCGCCATATGGGCCCAGGACCTGAATCAGAGTGGGTTGTTTCCCATCAACTACAACAAGTCTCTGTCGTACTAATGACCCACCAGAAATTCTCTTTCGGAAAGCTGGATGGACAATTTACTGTCTTCGATCTCTCGCTATGTTGATCCTGTTCTCGATCTTGTCGAACCTGTGCGAATAGCTATTTTAGACTCCGGACTCGACCCTACAAACCCCTTCCTAATCGAGTATCAACAACAAGCCAACCCACAAATCAAGGACACGCGAAGTTTTGTACATGGAACACAACCACACGAGATTCAAGACGAGATCGGACACGGCACTCATGCTCTAGGTCTTCTTCTCAAAGTTGCCCCATGCGCTGAGATCTATGTCGCCAGAGTTGCGCGCCGGGAAACTCTGGGCCCTAATACCTTCAATGACATTGCAAAGGCGAGATTGGTTCCACACCAGAGCAGATCTGTTGGACTGGACTAACAGACTGTGCAGGCTATTGATCATGCTGTGAAAGAGTGGAAAGTCGACATCATATCAATGTCGTTCGGCATCCGTGAATATAACGGGCCCATGAGCAACGCTATAGCCAACGCACTGAACGAGCGGACGATATTGTTCGCGGCAGCATCGAATGATGGGGCGAACCTTGACAGAGCTTTCCCAGCTCAGTATCCCGGCGTCTTTTGTATACACTCAACCGACGGAAACGGCAATCCCTCCGATTTCAACCCTACAGCAAGTGAAAAGGACGTCAACTACAGTCTACTTGGGCAGCAGGTCTCTTCCTACTGGCCCGCTGGCATGAACGGACACAATCAGCCCGTCAGGTCTCTTTCAGGCACGTCGGTGGCCACACCGATCGCCGCTGGTCTAGCTGCGTCGGTCCTGTCTTTTGTCCGTCGCCAGGATCGGCAAGTTGCTGTAGAAAGTGAAAGACTGGGACAGTGGCTGAAAAGGGACAATTCCATGGGCATGGTCTTTAATAGTATGGTCAGACGAAGGCGGGGCCCGGGCTATGACTACATCACGCCTGAAATTCTCTTCGATAGCGGTTCGACAGAGGAGGACGTTTATAGGAAAATCAGGGATATCAAGAGGACCATGTATAGATATCAGTAGTAGCCCTGTACACAGAACAATTGCACCTTGTATACTGAACACGGCTTCTCACTTACGATCCAAGATTCGATACCTAATCAAGCAGGAACGCAATAGACGTTTCCATTCTCGGTCTCATCGAGAACAGCCTCAGCCGTCTCAATACCAGCTCCATCCACGTCCTCAATCAAGACACACTCGTCCTCATCTGCCTTCCCACCAACGGCCATAAAGGCGCCTGTACTGTACTCTTCCAGCTTCACTCTCCGCCCAAACTTGAGCCTCTTGACGCGGAACGCAAACACAAATTCCGCCTCGCGAGTGGACTCGACCGCGTCCTCGTCCGCGCGAGTCCAGTGCCCCTTCGGGCCAAAGGTCGTGCCCAGTGCGGTCACGTCGATGCCGAGATTCCCCTTGACCGTCGTGCTCTGCGAAGTCGAGTACTTGATCTTGGCGCCCTTGACGAGCTTCATGCCCGTGACGAGGAAGAGCGCGTTGACGAGCGCAAACTTTTGCCTGGGCTCCCGCAGCCATGCCCGCACGGCTGGTGCCTTGACAGCTTGCTCGACATATTCTTGGGTAGGCTCGAAAGACAGAGTCGTCATCGTGTCGAAGGCGAAGGTATTCTTCATCTCGTTCGAGTGCTCAACCTTCACCTCGGGACCAAGGGGCAGTCCACCGGTGGCCAGCTGCAGGAATTGTGCGTAGACACCTAGTCCGAGCCCCTTTTCAGTTGAGACAGTCTTCTTCCAGTCGGTCTCCACGATAGGCGGGAATGCATTGGCCACGGCAACTACACTCGCTCTATTCAGAGGGTATTGCGGTGCTGACGTGGAGCGGATTATAGACCCAAGGCATAGCGGGCCAGTTGGTGGTGGGAATATGAAATCGGATGTCGGACACAGGAAATATGTCTTGGTGAAGGACATGGCTTCAGCATTCATCGAGTTTACCCCGTAGATACTGAGCTTTCCTGAGTCCTCAGCGGAGAAGACAGTACATGTTCTGAGGGGCTCGGGTTTTATCCCTTTGCTGCCCAAGATCGACCGTATATGCCCTCGTTTTAACGAGGGTTATCTTCCCTAAAAGTTGCCATACATTTCTCTGGGGGCCCGATTAGGAAAAAACCTAGCCGTTTCTAGTAATGCCAAGCCAATGCCAAAACTATGCCAAGTTCTCTAGGAGCTCGAAGGCCAAGGTAAAGGTGTAAAGGCAAGGTCCTTGACCTGGCCTAGCCACAGGACAAGCTCTAGCCACAGGCCTAAGCCCTACCCAGCCACAATATACGAAGCCATACTATAAGGTAACGCCCTACAAGGCCATACCTACTATAAGGCATTGCAAGGCCATACTACATGATTAGGTTCTACAGGGTGTAGGGCTCCACTCCACAACTTTTCCCTTACAACACTATATTTGCATAGGCATAAACGGTATATATTTGCAGCAAATTTGCAGCAAAAGCTTGCTGCTTTTAGCATTTAAATTATAATTATATTTTTTATTTGTTATAGCATTATAGCTACATACTTATTATAATATTTTTATAACTAACTTTATATATTAATAAATAATAATATTTAATATTTAAGCTAGTTTTATAATAAAAAATTTGCAAATAAATATTTTTATAACCAACTTATTAATAATATTTTTTTTTATAAATTTTTATTTTAATATATATTTAAAAATAATATTATAATTTTAAGTGTGTTTATAAAAAGTAATATAATATATTTTACGGCTATATTTAACACTCGGCCATATTTAACAATTTTTTTTATATAAAAAACGTGCGTGGGCAACTTTATAACTTGGTTAATACTAATGCTATAATAATATAAATAGTATTAATTAATTTATAACTAAATAAAAAGTTTAAATAATGTATCCTATGGGTTAATTGCACACCTAGGTTAATTGCACACGTTTTTTCCTATATAAAAAACGTCCGTGCGCAACATTATAACTTGGCCAATACTTATGCTATAATAATATAAATAGTACCAGTTAATTCTTAACTAAACCATAAGTTCACATATAATTTTTCTATATTTATAGTATTTTTATTTAGTAGGTTATTAAGGTCGTAAATAAACAAGGATTATTAAAAAGATCTTGGCAAAAAGGGCCGTACATAAATTTATAACTCTATTAATTTTAGTTGTATAATAATAAAAGTATAATTATTAGATTTCTATTAAAATAAAGAATCTAGTAGTATTTTTTTTGTTTTAATTCCTTTTATGTTTAACTAGTTATATAGTATTATAGTATTTATATTATAATATAATCCTTGCTTAGCGTATTACTTAATAACTTAATAAATAAAAGTATTATAAATATAAAAAGATATATTTAAACTTGTGATTTAGTTAGAAATCGACTGGTACTATTTATATTATTATAGCATTAGTATTGGCCAAGTTATAATGTTGCGCACGGACGTTTTTTGTATGGGAAAAAAAGTGTGCAATTGACCCGGGTGTGTAATTAATTAATGGGATACGTTAAATTATAAGTTTTTAATATATTATATTTATGTTTTTATATTTAATAATGCTTAGTTTTTAAATAGTTTTTATTTTTTATTTAAATTATAATTATAAATAATTTTAACTAGCTAATAATATTTTAAGTATTTTATTATTTAAAGTAATATATTTTACGGCTATATTTGTTACCTAACTATATTTGCCACTTTTTTTTACTTTTATATAAACAATCTTTTATAACTTAACGGTATAATAAAAAATTAATTTAAACTATTTAAAATTAGATTTGCTAGATGTTTTTTTTTATTTTAATATGTTTGCATATTATAGCTAGGCTTGCTATATATTTTATAGCGTTGCGCGCAAGTTTTTTGTTTTTTTACATAATTATTATTTATATGCTTTTTTATTATTTTTTGCGTGGCAGCTGCTTTAGCAGCTTATAACTTTTTTATATTTTATAATATTTTTTTTTTTAATAATATTAAATAAGTTAATTGTTTGCTATATAAAAAATTGTAACTTTTTTTTTAATAAAAGTAAATAATATATAATAGGCTGTTTAATTATATATAATTTGCTATATACTTTTAATAATATATATTAGCAAGCTATTTTAATATTATATAATAAAATATTTAATAAATATAAACTAAAATATTATATTTTATATATAATTTAAAATAATAAATTGTTAAAATAAAAGCAAGCTATTAAATAAAGCTTTAATTATAAAAATAATTAAATAAAATTTAGTTAAATAAATAATATATTTTAAGTTATATAGTACTAATTTTATTTTTTTAAAAACCTTTTTATATATTAGCTTTAATTATTAATATATTAAATAAATTAAAAAATGTAAATAAAAATTTTTTTTTAAATATATATATAATATATGCTTATATTAAGTATTTAATATTTTTTTTATATAACTATTTTAAAAAGCTAAAATAATTAATATTAAATAGCTAAAGCTTATATAATAAATATGCTAATATATAAAATATAATAATATTATTATTTTAATAATATTTTTTAAAATTATATAAATAATAGCTTTTATAGCTATTAAAAATTAAAAGTTAGTATATAGTTTTTATATAATTATTTATATATTAATTAAAATATTAAACTTATTTAATATTTTACTTACTTATTATTTAGCTATTTTTTATATTTTTAATATTATTAAGTTTAAATAAAAATAATTATTTTATAAGGTTAAGTATATATTATATAATAGCTTGCTTTTTAAATTTAATAAGTTTTTAATTATTAATAAACTTAATATATTCTACAGCTATATTTGCTACCCGGCCATATTTGCTACTTTTTTTTACCTTTGTACGCATAACTTTTGATCTACTATATTTTTATTACCTACTATAGTAGGTCTTTAAAAAGAGTTTAATATTATTTTTGCGCTTTAAGCAATTTATATAAGCTTAAAACTAAATATTTAATATATAGCTAAAATTGATAATATACTATATATAACCTTTTTTAATTAAAAATATAGTTATACAATAATATTTAATAAGTTTATTAATAATTAAAAGCTTATTAAATTTAAAAAGCAAGCTATTATACAATATATAATTATGTTTATTTAAATATAGTAATATTAAAAATATAGCTAACTAATTATTAAAGTTATGCAATAAAAAATATGTTTGTAAAAATTAAACTTTTATTTTTATATAATAATAACTAGCTTTTATAATATATTTTAATTGCTAAAATTATTACTAGTGCATTTTATATAAAAATTTGTTTAAATATTATAAGTAGTTTATTTTTATATAAAATATAATAGCAAAATATAAAGTTTAAAAAAAATATATATATAATTTTAATAAAATTAAATTTATTATAAGCAAAATTTTATTTAAAATAGTTATAACTATATTTAATTATATAAAAAACTTAAAAGTAGTATAACAAAATAATTATAAATAAATTATAATTATTTAAGCTATTTTATTATATAGCTATATTATTTTGCTATATATTATTGTTATAAACAAAAACTATTTGTTATTTTAATATAAAAATATTTTATTGCTTAATTAATAATTAAGTTATTATAACTATAAAAAATAGCTAAATAATAAGTAAGTAAAATATTAAATAAGTTTAATATTTTAATTAATATATAAATAATTATATAAAAACTATATACTAACTTTTAATTTTTAATAGCTATACAAGCTATTAGTTATATAATTTTAAAAAATATTATTAAAATAATAATATTATTATATTTTATATATTAGTATATTTATTATATAAGCTTTAGCTATTAAATATTAATTATTTTAGCTTTTTAAAATAGTTATATAAAAAAAATATTAAATACTTAATATAAGCATATATTATATATATATTTAAAAAAAAAATTTATTTATATTTTTTAATTTATTTAATATGTTAATAATAAAAGCTAATATATAAAGAGGTTTTTAAAAAATAAAATTAGTACTATATAACTTAAAATATATTATTTATTTAACTAAATTTTATTTAATTATTTTTATAATTAAAGCTTTATTTAATAGCTTATTTTTATTTTAACAATTTATTATTTTAAATAATATATAAAATATAATATTTTAGTTTATATTTATTAAATATTTTATTATATAATATTAAAATAGCTTGCTAATATATATTATTAAAAGTATATAATAAATTATATATAATATAATAGCTATTATATATTATTTAGCTTTATTAAAAAAATAAAATTATAAAATAAAAAATTATTTTATATATAAAATATAAAAAAGTTATAAGCTGCTAGAGCAGCTATTGTGCAAAAAATAGCAAAAAAGCATATAAATAATAGTTATATAAAAAAGCAAAAAACTTGTGCATAACGCTATAAAATATATAGCAAGCCTAGCTATTATATGCAAACATATTAAAATAAAAAAAAACATTTAGCAAATTTAATTTTAAATAACGTATCCTATGGGTTAATTGCACACCCGGGTCGATTGCACACTTTTTTTCCTATACAAAAAATGTCCGTGCGCAACATTATAACTTGGCTAATACTAATGCTATAATAATATAAATAGTACTAATCGATTCTTAACTAAATAAAGAGTTCAAATATGATTTTTTTATATTTATAGTATTTTTATTTAGTAAGTTATTAAGGTAGTAAATAAACAAGGATTATTAAAAAAATCTTGGCAAAAAGGTCTGTGCATAAATTTATAACTCTATTAAATTTAGTTGTACAAGAATAAAAAAATAACTATTAAATTAATAATAAAATAAGGAATCTAGTAGTATTTTTTTTATTTTAATTACTTTAATATTCAATAAGTTATATAGTATTATAGTTTTTATACTATAATATAATCCTTGCTAAAAATTATATAATCCCTGCTTAGCGTATTGCTTAATAACTTGCTAAATAAAAATACTATAAATATAAAAAAATTATATTTGAACTTTTTATTTAGTTAGGAATCGATTGGTACTATTTATATTATTATAGCATTAGTATTAGCCAAGTTATAATGTTGCGCACGTACGTTTTTTATATAGGAAAAAAAGTGTGCAATTGACCCAGGTGTGCAATTGACCTATGGGATACGTTAGTTTAAATTAATTTTTTATTATATGGTTATGTTATAAAAGATTGTTTATATAAAGGTAAAAAAAGTAGCAAATATAGCCAGGTAGCAAATATAGCCAGGTAGCAAATATAGCTGTAAAATACATTATTAAATATTATTATATAACTATATTTTTAGTTAAAAAGGGTTATATATAATATATTATAAATTTTAGCTACGCATTAAATACTTAGTTTTAAGTTTATATAAATTGCTTAAAGCGCAAAAATAATATTAAACTTTTTTAAAGGCCTACTATAGTAGGTAATAAAGATATAATAAATTAAAAGTTATGCGTACAAAAGTAAAAAAAAGTGGCAAATATAGCCGGGTAGCAAATATGGCCGTAGGATATATTATTATATATAAATTATATTATAAGTAATAGTTTTATTTAGTTATTTTATTTATAATTAATATAAAATTATAAGTAGTCTTTTAAAACTTAGTTTAGTTTTTTTATTTATTTATTAATTTAAAAATAATATATATATAATAAGCGTTTTTAAAATTTAAATATTATTATATATTTTTAATTAATAATAAACTATTTTAATATATTATATTTGTTTATAATATATTATATAATTATATGCGCTATATTTTTTGTTTTAATTACTTTTTTTATAAAAAATAAAATATATATACTTATTAAATTTATTAATTATAACTAGTTTTAAGTTATATATAGCTTATATTATAAGTTTTTTTAATTTTAATAATTTAATAATAAATTTAAATAAAACTAATTTTTATAGTTTGTTTAATTAATTAATTAGCCTTATTAAACTATATAATTTATATTTTGCTATTTTAGTTTTATTATAAATATTATAATAAATTTTTTTAAATATTTTAAATATTTTTTAATATTTTCTTAGTTTATATTTATAAATTTTTTTAACTATTTGCTTTTAAAATATTATTAAAATTTATAACTTTTTTTTATATAAAAATTTAAGTTTAGTTTTTTTTAAAAGTTTTTTATGCTTTATTTATTATAGTTTTTTTTTTTTTTTTTTTAAATTTTTTTTAAATTTTTTATTTTTAATTTTTTTTAATATTAA
>Ga0247782_1000557_pt1 | contig 16707 bp, 16 predicted proteins | sample UWRJL019104C5_FD_179928 | JGI IMG/M metagenome (GOLD analysis project Ga0247782, IMG submission 179928) | Plant litter microbial communities from Arlington Agricultural Research Station in Wisconsin, United States - UWRJ-L019-104C-5 | ecosystem: Environmental > Terrestrial > Plant litter >...
TTTTTTTTGACTTCCCTGCCTCTTGCAATAGAGGGAGCTCACTATCAAGGGGATTTCATTTATCTGATGCGTTGCAGAGAGATCTTGATCCGGCTCTGAGAGGCTATTGTACGGGGCACAAGATTTCTTCCCTTCCTTATAGGTCTGGACCACACGTAACTGGCCGTGAAGAGGAAAGGGGTGGATGAACAAACAGGACGGAAATGAAACTGAAAAAGGGCAACTTCAGTATAGAGGTATAGATTCTAGAATGGTATCGATTAATCGGGAAGTCGGTCCCTTTAATGTGAAAGCTCTACTGGGTGTGGTTACACTCGTCTGACTTCTACTGATATACTATATGTTGTGTATGCCCTCCTATTGCATACATGACCACTGTCGACTCTGCTATTATTACTGTAGCACATATTGCCTGTCTACTCACCTACCTACCTACCTACCTACCTACCATATCTTCATTGTGTATCTTACCATAGCTTCAACTTACAGGGAGACCATGTACCCATCATTTTTACTCACGAGAGCAATATCTGGAAATATACCTCCCTAACAACTTATGAAATTTCCAAAGAAAGGTCGTGAACAAGACCTGGCTATCCCAATTTAAACGGACATGAGAAGCAGGCTCTCATACACGTAAACACGTAAGTACAGCATATAAGAAAGAAAAAGAAGAAGAAGAAGAAGAGAGAGAAAAGCAGCAGAAATACATGCTCGTACTTGTATAGCACGTAATCGTTGCTATCATGTAAGGAGACTTGAGGCTGTAAACAAACACAAACACACATCGAATCGAAAACAGAATCAAAGGACAGATTGTTCATAGCCATGCGGAAGAATTCGGGGTTATATCTTTAGTTACAGAGTATAAACTGCTTTCCTATAGTTCCTAGACACTGTCGAAAAATCCGCTAGACGACATATAGAGGGGGAAACCACATTATTACTAGATTGCTACCGAAAGACAACGCAACCCCGCACCGAAAAGACCAGCAACAAGAATTATATTATTGTTGCGCCTCTGCTTATCACGCATTTTTGTCTCCTCAAACGCTCATCGGTTAAGCAAGACCTTCACCCACCCCTTCACCACAGACTAAGCCGGGAAGGTCGGAAAGGAGGACTTGATCCCAAACAGAGGGCAAACCAGAGAGAGAAGAGATCAACAACAAGAACAGCCATCCTCAGAAGGAAATCCAAGCCTCAATCGACCTATGATCCAGGCATGAAACCAATGAAGAGGGTCACGTCGTCAACTTCTTCATCTTCGTCTTCGTCTTCGTTTTCGTCTCCTCCCCCATCCTCTTCGCCATCTTCCTCTTCGCCGTCTTCCTCTTCACCATCTTCATCCTCACCATCCTCACCAGAGCCGTAATCACCGTCTAAGTCGTCGGCATCGGCATACAGGTCGTCATCTTCGTCATCGTCGCTGTTAGTGCTAGACTGATTTTTATTTGAGATCTTCCAGAATGCTGTAGGGCCAGCTGGGCCACGTGGGTCGAAGTTCCTAACCCGAGAGTTAGCGTTTGCCAAATTTGCTGTGGTGTGTTGTATTGGCGTAGAAGAGGAATTGACAGATATTAAGAACGGATATTGACTCACTTATCGAACCAATGGCCTATGACGCCTTTGGCGCTTCCAACGCCACCGACTTGTATGCTCTCGCTGCGCCAGCGCTCCACGCCGCCGAGGATGGAAAAGGAGGTCCATCGGACTTCGCCCTCGGGAGTCAGACGCACGGTACCTAGAGCACAAACAAATTATTAGCGTCATGGTCTCTCGGAGAAAGGAACCCCTGGTTAAGTGTTGAGTCCACAATGTCTAGCAGAAGAAAACTAACCTCTGAGATCTGAATCGGCATTCTCGTCAAAGCCATTGTCCAACGATCTCGAAATACCCCTGAAATGCACAACGGGTAGGTCTTGTCCATCCTCGGGTCCTGGCGGTTCGACCTTAGTGACATAGATGCGCATGAGGATAATTCGTGTCACCTCGCCGGCCTGGAGAGCCGGACGCGGCACATGGGGAGGCGGCTGCGCATCGGCGGCGAAATTGTAAACGAAGAAGTCGGTATAGTCGATGAAGCAGACCACACGCAGCCAGACACCGGTAACGCCGTAGGGATCGAGATGCTCGAGGGGGTCAGGCACACGTGACCGAACAAGGCCCGGGGGTTTCCAACTCTTGGGCCAAGTGCCGGCGAAGGGGATGGTGCTAAAGGTCTCGAACATGGGCATGCGGGAGTATGCCAAGTTGGAAATATTGGCCCCGAGGGCGATCATGACGGCTTCGACCTTCTCCCAGTCGACGCGCATGCTGCCGTCGTCCATGAAAGGGCCCCATTGCGTCTTGGCGGTGTACTGGCGGAGGTCGTACACCTTGGAACAAGCAAAGGGTTTCATTAGATTTTGTTTGGACGCCCGTCGCGTGCGGTGCACCGGCGGGCTGTTGTTGGACGGGTAAGCCAACAGCTGGGGCACGCCATAGAGACAGTGCAGGTGGGCGCTCAGCTGGTGTTCCCGCTTGGGCGGGCCGTGCCAGTATCTGATGTCGGTGGAATGGAACTCGGCCCGTGCGCGCTCATAGATGAAAGAACGGCAGAGGAAGGCGGAGCGATTGGATTCGTGGCTGAAGACGGCGGCCAAAATCTCGGCGTTGCGAGAATCGGGGAGCTTGGCCGCTGCTTGCTCCGACACGCCCGGTCGCACTCCGTTGGTGGCCGCATTCTTCAGCAATTCCGTCACTAGGCCGTGGACGAATTCAAGCTCGTTCTTCTATTCGGTCACACGAGCAGAACGTTAGCGTCGGCTCCTGGTCGGCATCTACCGGGATAAGGGAGGGTAGTGGATTTTGATAGACGTCATCGGATCAGATAACGATGCTTACCTTGGCGTCGACATCGGGTTTGCGACCAATGGCCTGAAGACGCAGCACGTCCTTCAAGATCTTTTGCCAATCGACATCGCTGCCCTTGGGTGGGGCATCGAGAAGTTTGAGATAATGTGTCTTGTATAAGGGGGTGTTGTTGGCAACGGCATGGTAGAGGCTCTTGCATACGCGGGGCACAAAGAGCAGGTCCTCGGCGCCCACAAATCCCAGGACGTGGTAGATGATTTCGGGCGGCAGTTCTGTCAAGACTGTCATCTTGCGCACACCTGTGACAGTCGAATGCGCGGGGGGGAAGAGGGAACTGCAATCCACGGCAATTTCAATTGAGAGAGGTTGCGATAGCTAATGCAACGGAAACAGAGGAGATGCGACTGTCAAGAAGGCAAGTTGGAAGAGAAGGCGGATGTAGAGGGCAGGTAATTTGTTGTCCACCTCCAAAGTGGTAGGCAATAGAAGGGCAACGCCTGCTTTAAACAGCAATCCCACCTTCGGGTAGCGTATCTCCTGATGATACCTTGCAACCACGAATGGCTATAGATGCGGTAGAGGAGATCCGGGGTATGAGGTACCTGCCTCTAGCTAAGCTGGCAGGTACTTCTAATCTTCCAAGCGATGTTGCTATTGTCCTCGGGGCTTACTGTGCGGGTGCATTGTCCGTCGGGGATAATGGTACATACAGCCAGCTACATACGCATAGAAAGGTAGGTAGGTGCAATACCTAACTGTGGGTAGTATTGCTATTTGATGTCAATGCCTAGGTTAGGTCAGTTGAACGCGGATATAAAATCACTACGATTAACTGTATCCCGTCACTAAATGTTGGAATTGCTCCTGGCTCAGTCTGGCCAGTTATTAAACATTTCCCAAGCGGAAACTGACGCCATGACTTACTTACCGTTCAGGCAAAACATAACGCCGTAACGCGAGTAGGTAGTAACCCACCTTCTGCTTAGTTGTGGTATGTTCCCCCCCGTACCTAATTGTGCAATCAAAATGGCTCTGATCTAGTTGATTTTGTTTTCGAATGCCGACAACAGGTGGAAGTCACATCCTTACATCACTGACTGGAGTCTTGGGTAGCATCGCTACTGCAACATCGCCATTACTCGCCATGCTTTGCCATCGGCACCGACATCGCTTCCCTCTGTTACTACCTAAAGGGAGATACCGCTGTTACCTGGTGGCTTCCAACTTTGGTTCGGGTCGGCGTTAGGGAAACATAAGGGGCCGGACATATGTGCAGTACGCCAAACCGTATCCCGAGCCGCGTACCAGGTACCCGCTTAAATCAACCAATCTTGTCCAATTTGACGGGCGAGAATGTTCAATCGGGATGACAATGTGGCCCGCTAACCCACTTAGCTCCTTTGGCCGTTGTCGTGATTGCCTTATTGAGTCCTCGGCTCAGACTACTACAATGCCTACATGCTGTAATAAGGAAAAGAAAGGTAGGTACACAAAATACAGCAGTATTAGCTATAGACAAGATATTAATTCGCTTGAAGGCAGAACAAAGGGATCCCGCCATGTAATAATAAGGAATAGATACATACGCGTGTGCCTTTATTTCTCGCCTTATGCAAACCCAAATCCCTAACTCCAGCCTACAGTACCGCGTTGCATTTCGCATCTCAAGGTACGCACGTATCTGGTAGGTAGGTATGTATGTATGAATGTGCGTATGTATAACGTAGAACAGGTTGTCTGTCGCAGGAACAATTCATCGCGTCGTAGGGGTATAAAGCGAGAAAGTCATTATGTACAAGCATCCCGTCCAAAACCCAACGTCGTATCGTCGTAGAAGAAACATCGTCTTCCCTATCCCTTCAATACCCTCACCGCTATCCCGATACGAAACACGAAATGCTGTACATAGACCACTTCACACAGAATGACCAAGTACACCTCCTTTTTGTGTATTGAGGGGGGCCGACATTCCTTATCAACCGCCAAGAGAGTGTCCACGTTCTAGGCCAAAATGAACGCCTAGCTATGCGAGAAGCCCGCTATTCAGCTGGATACAGTTGTCCAATAGCGTGGCACCTTCACGAAGTAGTTCCCATCTCGTAGAAGCGAACGCGTCTTTCAAAACAGCTAGGAGAGCGCTGCTCTTGTTGACGTCTTTGGAGAACTTGAGGTCGTCTGGAGTATGAATCGATCCCAGTCTTTGCAGGTATTCACGCATCTGCATATCCTTCTCCTCGGCACTGGTCGGAACTGGGTGTGACGGGCACGGTCCCGCGATCGCGTATCCGTAGCACCAGACTACCAACGCCGCAAAATAGAGCACCCACGGTCGGTTTAGGAGCACATCGTCGCGGGCGCAATACTGCGGGCCATCCAACAGGACCGAGCACAGGAACTTGACGGCGTAGAAGGTCGCATCACGCGCCCTCGCTGACGGCGCCCAATGGTCTTTCATTCTTCTCTGTGCACTGCTCAGATCCTGTGATCCGATGGCACGGCCCAGGAGCCGCTTGGCACGGGCAAAGATTTGGCAGTCGACGATGTCCACGTGCATCGCCATGTGGGCCAGATGGTGCAGCACCGTTCGGCTCTCAAACACGATGTTCGCGTCGTTGCCTTTGTCAGAGCCGTACGGGTCGAACGAAGTATTCGAATTCTGCAGTGACTTGTCGAATTCGTTCCGCCAGGAGTCAAATGCTCTCATCAAGGTTCCTCGCCACTTGTCCCTACCGCCGAGTGCCTGCGACATGTTTTGCCCAAGAGAACTCACTTGAAGATCCCGCTGGTTCATATGCCAGCTGACGCTCAACAGCCCGGCCATGAGGATCTGCCGCCCAAACGGATTGGTCTGCACATCTTGCCCACCGAGCGTCCGCTTGAGGCCCTCCAAGAACGCGATAGGCTTGATTCCATTCGACTTCAGATTCGCTTCTAATCTCCCTACCTCAGATCCGCTCGTGGCCTTCCAAAGCTGATCGTCGCACGGTAAGGGGATTCGCATCTCGTGCGCTACCATCACCGTCGAGTGCCCAAACATAGTCGCGTGGATCGAGTCGATTAAGAATGCAGTGAAGGCGGCCCTCCGCGTGCTCTCGTTAGTGATCCAGTTGTTCCACCACTCGTCGGGCGTATGGGCCGGCCCGGACGTGGATGACTGCCGAGACCCAGCACTAGTAGCTCTCTCCTCCCGCACACTTGGGGGTGAATCTAACGCTGATTTCCCGATAAGAGATCGGCCCCTCCGCATCAGCGTGATCGTCGTGGCGTGGTGAATATGGGCTCGTTCATGAAGTTCTCGCGTCGAGTACATCTTCTCGTACAACTCGAGCAACAACATCGTCTGGAAGACCCAGAGCTTGGCCGGTGGCCTGCAGTGCACGTCCATGAATATGACCCACCTCAGATTCCAAGCTAGGAAGTTGGCGAGATGGGCCGCGGCTTGCGTGACCTTGGGGCAATGGCTTCGATCCAGACAGGCGGCGCCTATGGCCATGACGGCTATCAGGAGAGGATTGGGTGTCCTATCTGGCGAGAACGTCGGCTTGTGAAGGATGGGCACCTGATCGCTGAAGTGTACCCAGTACGAGCCTATATAGATCTGCATCATCTTACGACTTAGGATGTGGTCATCGTCACTCCGATCGCCCTCGAGAAGGTTGTCTCCTTGACGTTCTACAGGGGCATGATTATTCTCTTGGAACTTCTCCTTGATCAGATCGAAGAGCTCTTGGCTTTTCTCGTCCGTTAAGATAGACTCTGGTAGGTTCGCATCAAGCAGATTTGTCACCGCCATGACTTGGCCGGGCGGGAAGTAACCGAGAGGAACACCCTCGGTTTCAGTGAACTGCATGCTGTACTGATGTTGATAGTCCACATAACTGAATGGCATTAGCACCTCATCGGGGAGCAACTTGTGGGCATACTCACTTTCCATATTGGTTGCGGTGCATGAGGCGCCCAACGGCCTCAGGTGAAGTGTTGGGGGATGTTGTGTTGAATAGGTAGGCAACGAAATCCTCGGGGAACGATGCATACGGGGACTTATTCAGGATGCCATCGGTGCCGAAGACGGGCATCGTTCCTTGTGTGGTCATTTGTTCCAGTAGCAGTAGATCGGTTGAGGCTTGTGAGTGTGATGGTTCGCCGTACTCGCTTGAAGTAGTCGTCGCATATTGATGTGCTGATCCAGCGCCGGTGGCGACGCCGGAGGCAGCGTTGAAGTCAGAGGGCGGAAGGGAGAAAGCGGGAAAGTTATTCGGCGCAACGTACGGTAGCGTGGGGCACGACTGGGGTGTGTGAGTTGGTTGCATGCGATAACTGCCAGGGTGGGCGGACACGGGCGACAAAACGCCGTAGGGGTTACCACTCGAATGTGGATGGAGGCGCCGTGGGTGGCTCGCGGGAGATTGGTGCTGGACTCTCGCGTTATAACTCGTGTTCTGGTCGGAGTGGGAGTGCAAGTAGTTGTCGACATTGCTGGGGCCTGGGTGAGGAAACGTGGCAGGAGATGTGATGGTCATCGGCGTGTAGGGCGTACCAATGCCGACACCGTCCTTTGGTGACTGGTACTGAGAGTGAGCTGCGTGTTCTGCTATTGAGGCGCTGTTCCCTAGCTTGCTGTGCTTGGGGGACATGGTCGTCGAGGCAGGGGTAGGGTACGGAGATCTTACGTTGTCGACCGGAGAGCTTTGGCTAAGGAGAGAATCTTTCCGGCTCAACGCAGACCCCTTCGCAGTGTGGCGATCTTTATGGCGGTTGCACAGATCGAGTCGGACGAACTCGCGATTGCAGTCCGGAAAGGTGCATTTGTAAATATGTTTAGGCGTATGGTTCAACTGGTGGCGGTGGCTTTGAGGCTGTCAGCAAGCGAGTCTGGCTCGGGAACTCGCGATCCATCAAACGGAACAAAAGACGAGGCCGGCTTACAGATGTTCGGCCCTGGAGTAGCTTTTTCCGCAGCCCTCGGTCGGACACTCAAACTTCTTGTCAAGGCCTTTCCGGCTCCGCCTCCGTTTCTTCACAGGACCCTCGGAATTGGAAGAGTTCCCATTCTTATTGTCACCTTCACCGTCATTGTCACTATCAATATCATCCATGTTGTAGTCCCCCGACTGGCTCAGCATCCGGCGACGGGCCGGATCGTCCTCCGCCTTGACTTGTGGGGGAGGCGTCGGTCTCCGCATTTGTGTCATCATGGGGAATTGCTCCGTAGCAGGCAAGGATGATTTTATGTCTCTAGGCTGGACTACGAGGACGGATGTCATTGTCTGTGGGACACCATGATGGTTGTGGGTGTGTGTTGCAGCGACCGTGTCTCGGAAAATCCTCTGGCAGGCGATACCTGGCCTGAAATGTTTCTCCAGCCTTTGTGGCGTCTTTATCAATGCAGTTCTACGTCGTGTTGGACGGCAGCGAAGACTAATAACGTGTCACGTAGCACAGTCCGGGGAAAGACTGCGCACACAGAGAGACACACACCCGCCACCAAAAACCGAGGGGGTATCCTGAGACCGGTGTCCTGTAATAAACCCTGTTCCTTGTCCCTCGGTCCTTGCCCGTTGCGTCCCGTGTTGGCGAGATCGACGAGGCCTTGCAGTGCCTAGTCAAGTTGAGATGCCCTTGAAATACTCAGTAACACGAAAGAGCAACGGGCTTGATTGCGCCGTCGCAATGCTCGTGAGAGTCCTGCCCTGTGCCCGGGAGGGGGTAGGCCCGCCGTAAGCTTCTCGTGAGCAGGGCGGTTTTTTATCAATCACCGCATCACTAGTTTAACGAGGCAAGCAATATCGATGCTACCTGGGTGTAATTTCAAATTTGTTTGATGTTTGCCACTATTTGTAGCTGTGTGAGCGCGAGGGCATCTGTAAAGAAGTAGGCGTGATCAGCAATCGAGAAACTGTAGCTCGCAAATGTGATGAATAACGTGGTGTCATTATAATTAGCAGTGGATCTGAAGTAACCTCATTGCAGCAAGATCTTGCGCCTAGGCAAGTAAGTCACTAAAGAATACACTATGGCGCGCACTCCAGAATTGATCGATGACAAGCGGCCACGAATCAAAGCAGGCAGCTAACTCGAGAAAAGAGAAAAAAGTTGCTGGTACCGGAGGAAGAGATAGGGAGAGAAAAGAGAGAGCTAACGGGGATCGAATAACGGAAGAGGAAAGCTAATCTAGTGTAAGTGGAGTTGAGTTCGTTCGGGACAGACTGGATACCATGGACCCTGTAAGCGGTCGGATGGAGTCGACTTGGTAGACTAAGCTAGCTGCGGGTCTTCGGGCTGGAGCGATGAATAATAGTATTGGTTGGAGATGGGAGTCCAGAATGGCGTAAAAGACGATCTCGAGCCCGGGGGTTCCTACTGGGCCATGAGAGTTGAGAGGTCTAACGTCTATCTTAGGGCTATCTGAGGGTATCGTCGGCGCGGAAGCATCACGGGTTTTGTTGTGTGGGAATCCATTGTTACTCGTTTCGGTTACGACCGAGACTCGGTCTTCGAGTGGCCAAGGCACGGCGCACAAGCACTCGCTCAGCCAGTCCTAGTTTGCTTCAGGGTAACACAGCACCGACCGGCCATCAGCTGCTCACGAATCGGTGACCGTGCCTGCTCGAGCGGAAGCAAAAAACATGGCAAACGCGACACGGTATCTCCAGTAATAGGCAGTGCTTGATTGCGAACCAGGGAGTAACGAGACAGTGCCGATATCTTAGGTAGATAAAATATACGTACTCACAATATCCAAAGGAATGTCGGTGCTCGAGTTTGTTCGAATGAATCAATTATCCTAGTATGTAAGCCTGACTTATTGTAGAGTCGACGGGCGTTTCTGGCGGTCCCTTCTTCGGCTAATGTCCGCTCGGATAATTGCTGGGCCTATGTCGTAAAGAGACAGGCGGAGTACCTGTCTAATGACGAGAGAGTCGCAAACCAGTATTATGAAAACCAATGTTGTGGTGGTTGATGGAAGCGTGTTGTTTGAAACACGGTAAAGAATTGAATCAATTGGTAACGGCTTCGCGGACGGGTAGATCCTTAAAGTATAGATCCAGTTGTCCAGTCACCGGCTACAGACTTCACAAAAGTGAGATTGCACAAGCCCGTCGTCTTCCGACAACGTGACAGAGAGGACTCGAGAGATGCGCAATACTTGGAATTGTATAAAACCGACAGACGGGAGAACCGAAGCGCTTCAAGTGGGGGTCTCGTTGCTTTAATACCGTCCCTTAACCCTTAACCCTTAAACCCAGACCAGAGCCAACCTTGTTAAAGGTTAGGTAAGGTAGGGTGGACCTGGGAAGGCACCTGGTCTTACCTATATTGTCACTTACAGGTAGGGAGGTAGGTAGGGAAGTGCTGTACATCTGTAGGTGAGGTTGGGTGTTGTACCTGCTGTTACTGCCTAAAGAAGCTAACCTAAGGTAAACCGCGCTACCGACGACGGCATGTGGGCAAAATGCATCCCCAGCTTGGGCAGGACTGGGGATGAGCCTTTCCCGACTTTGGCATCTGTCTAGACAGGATAAACCAGGTTACTTCCCTGCACGCCTAAGAAATCGAGGTAAATATTCCCTCAGCTGCCAGACACATAATTACCCAGCTAGGCTTTTAGTGGGCAACCTTAGGTAGGTACTTTCGTCAGCTAAATTTTAGCGTTGATTCTGCCCCCTTCATCTTCCAACTTCATGTTTGCCCTACCTACTTAGTCTAACCTAGAGATTATAACACGGAAGAATATACAACATTAAATGACATTAACAGGCAGGTGCCAAGTGGAAGACTCGGAGACAAAACACGAGCATCACAATTGCAGTGTGTCCTTCTGTGAAGCAATTCCAGTAAAAAAGAACCTAGGCTACCAGGTTTAGTCGGTACCTACCCAACTCGCTATGCTAATTCATCGCCGATGGAAGTACACGCTGCATCTTGAGCTGGCCAATACCATTCCCTCGCCACCTTGGCACCAATTCCTTTACCATAAAGAGTATGTATTAGCTGACCTACGTCGACCCGTCGTCCTCGTGCCAGGCGGTTCAAGGGATCACGGAGCAAATAGAAGGCTCGTGTCTTTACGTCTTTAAGTACAGAATACGGTAGGTAGAATTCAATGTACCATGTGTTGTCACCTCAACAGAGGGAGGGAGAGAGGAAGGAAGGAAGTAGAAATGGAAACGCAAGTTCTCCATATTCGGCCAAAGCTGTTACCTGAGCTACCTTCATGTAGCCGGGCATCCCGGAGCTGGAGATGTCGCTTGAATGTCGCTTGAATGTCGCTTGATTGTCCCTCCATAGATACTCAGAGTCCGCATTAAACACTGAATGACGGAGTCCAAAAATCACAGTTTTTACTAGGTTCCTGGTATAAGAACTTCTGCTGGTGGGGAGGCGACACGGATGGCTTGCCTGATACAAAATGGTCATAATCGAAGGGCAGTATACCTCCTCCTCGTTTTTCATTTGCACGACACCGCTATAACTTCCTGGGGGTATATGAAAACCCCTCTTTGGTCAGTCGGTCGGTCGATACGGAAGGGCAGGTATCTGTCTCCCACTCCGTCTGTATGCATCTGTATGGCTTCTATCCGATAACAGCCAGGACAATATGGAGCTCTAGTAAGACGGGCCTTCGACTCCGTTTTGCTCTATCGGTGGTGCTATATATAAGTACTCAACCAATTAATGATAACATGCCTACCTATGTATTTAACGTGTGCCCTTACCTACTTCCAGGTCAACTCCTATATTATACAGCATACACACATAGGATTAGTAACAACATCAAACCACAGTCACGTAAGTAGGTAACCCCAACCATACCGAGTAATAAGACGATCACCCTCTATTTTTATAACGTCCGAGGCGGGATACTCCTTTGGGCAAGGACGAAAACAAGAACAGCCGAGATTCGAGATTCGAGTGCAGTGCATGGTGCTGCTGTGGCCATCGCCTCAAACTGCTGGCTGGCTATGGGCTCTAGCCTCTCCTTCCTGCTTTCTGGTCGGTGCTCAAACACACCACGGCCAAGAAGAAAACCTGCCATCCTGCCTACCTATTTGCTTACCATACGACAAGAACAACAGTACTTTAATGTGATTCGAAAAGAACGGTTGCATTAGTCGCTTTGGCCCTCTGGGGGTCCCGCCCAACTCCCAAGGGGCCCCAAGAGGCCCCAAGAGGCATGTAGGTAGCCTGTATGTAGGTATGTATGTAGGTATGTAGGTATGTAGGTATGCATAGCGGAATACCCAGTGGATGAGACGAAACTAGTAATGCGAAGGCGGATAGGATGGGGTCAAGGGTGGATAATGCTGGAATATGCGGGTACTTCGCAAGCCTTCCCATACGATTTGTACGAGTATAAGTAGTATAGATGTAGAACTGAAAGGAACCGCATTGTTGGCTGCATGAATTCGTTGCTCCGGCTGCGAAGCAGGAGGACATGAAGCGCCTCACTCTGTCGCCCTCTTTCACTTCATTCGCTTCGATGCTGTTAGTAATTCCACTGGCATGGAAAAAGTGTATCTGTCCACCGCTAATGATACCTCTAAAGAGCGCATGCACGTCAAATACAGGGGCAAGGGTGGTTCGTCAGTTGCTAAGGTAGTTTGGGCAGGATCTGGGGCAACCTCCTATGGGGTTCTGCAAAATATTGTGCACGGTTCGGAAACGGGAACAGGGGTGGCAAATCAAGCGCCCCTGGGACTGTTCCTACAGCATTCCACATCCATGCTTACACCTGTACATACCTTGGTTATTATACACACAGCACAGAGACTGTACCAACTTCCTTTCACCCTGCTAGGCCTTCTGCTAGGGATTCATTTTGGCCGGTCAGTCGATGCCTCTGGCGCTGTTATACCAGAGTGACATAAAACCATCAGGGACATAAGGGAGACCAATTGGGTCTCGGTCTCTCCAGCGACGAGATGAGGAAAGCCAGGATAGTCAGGTTCGTTAGTGTCGAGACCATCCTTGCCGTCTTTTCGTACATCTCCGGCGCTTCGGGATTTTGTTTTTTATCGACCACCTACATCTGTACCCAAGAACTGACATCCAAATCTCTGGGAGGCTAGGCACTGAACCTTCCTAGGTTAGGTTAGAGGTTAGAGAGGTAAAATCCAGTTGGGACCGTAATGTTGATCAATCTGATAAATTTTTACTTTCCTCAGCCGCAACAGGTGGGATCAGAACCAAGTACTCTAATCAACAGCAGAAAACAACACCAAGTGCTCGCCTCAGCCCGTCATGACCCCCAAAGCCCCCCGTCAAAAGGTGAGGGTACCACGGGCTCGGTAACAGGGTCCTCCTTCACCTCGCGGCCATCACAAATCCAGACGCGGTTGGCGGCGCGGGCTGACGCCAGTTTGTAACGGTGGCTTGGCTCGCTTTTAAGTAAGCGGCTGCCCTTCTAATTACCAAGTGTCATTCTCGACGATCCTTCGTTGTGTGAAATACCGCATTAGCACCAACAACGATGCCCAACACACTTGTAAGTCATGGAGAAAAAAAAAAAAAAATTTAAAGAGATGAAGACCAGAGCATCCTTTACCGCCGTGCAGAATATACACAATGGATTGCATTACATCTCGAGGCGTCGCACCATACATATCACACATATCATACGTATCATACCTCGGGTACTCATTCGACATGAGCCACAGCTACAGTGAATAATACTCCGCACTTCAGGCCACTCCTCCTTCTCGCGTGCAGAGACAGCACCGTGCCTACCACACAGGGATGGCTTTGTGGAATTCGTGGGGTTGAAGAAGAATTGAAAGCTTCTAGAAGCTTACTTCTCGCCTCCCTACGAAGCTATTACTATGTTAGTTAGCTGGAATTCTGCTGCACCACAGCCATAGCCATCAGCCATACCTAATGGTTGGGCGAAGAGTCCGGATCCCCGGGGGGGTTGCCCAGTCCTGCTTCCCGTAAAGAAAAAAGAAGCCGCAGCCATTCGACGAAAAAAAAACGCGAGAGAAATGTCAGCCAATGTTCGGGTCCCATGATCAAAGCGAACTGGCAGCTGACCAATGGACGATGCGGCATTCCACTGCAAAATATAATATCAAGATGTACAGCACCCGGAGCCAGCGAAACCTTCTTCACCCTCGCTGCAGATGAGGCGAGCAGGGCCCTTGAGCCTCTAGCGATGCACGTCGATGGAATGGGCGAAACCGAGAAGGGCAAGTGGCATGAGGAACGATGAAAAGCCGCATCGTTCGCAAGCCCGCTTGTCCAAGGTTTGTCGAGCTCGTCGAGACTGTATGTACATAGTCTTGTCCAGGGTACCACCTAGCACGCTAATGCCAACAATTTACACGATTTGCACAACTTTTGCTTGCACCGTACAGGCCAACAAGGGCTACAAGGATGCATACACAACATGCTGCCTATACTACTGCTACAGTACAGTAGTATGCATGCATATATTCAGCAAGGTGGGTGGATGGATATGGGTGGGCACCCCGCAAGCGTGCCAAGGCTGCATAATGGCCAGAATGCCAGGGGTGGGTGACAAAACCGAAGCAAGGGACGAAACAACATCCCGTGGCGATGGTCTCGCTTTTCGCACACGCTCCCATTCTCTCCCTCTTGCGCACTTGTAGTATAGTTTAGCGAGAAGGGAGTGAAGAAGAATCAATACTACCTAGAATCTCACTAAGCAACACCCTCTCTCGAAGCTGCTCAGGGGGGTCGTCGACGTCAATGTCGAACAATTACATATACACACATATATGTACAAACCCAAGTGTTACCTACTCAAACCAGGGCCAAAACCCGACAGCACCAACATCACGAACTCCCGCCCGCTGTTCCATCACCACTTTCGGCCACTTACGGTAAGTATTTCGTAATGAACCGGAAGCCCACCCTGAAAGGTACCATTTATATTTATTTCATTCGTTTACTTACCTATATACTCACCTACTTACATATGCACATGCATATGTGCATACATACTCGGAGCAGGAAGAGATTACTGAGGCTTGGAGAATCAGACAATTCTCGTGTTCCCCAGATCCTATCTTCATAAGTCAATACATAATGCATAAGTTAAATATGGACATAGTTAGATCTCTTTCCACCACACCCCCTGTCCGTATGTATGTATACAGGACTCCCCAGTATCGAATCAGAAGAAAGGTGAGGTAGTCATCTAAGAATTAACCAAGATCAGAGAGCTACAGCAGCATTCTTTTAAAGACATCAAGAACAAAATAAACACAAACGCACCTACAGCACGAGATGCATAACACTTCAAAAAGCCAAGCCGAGGCTAAGAACGCTAATAACTGACAATGGATCATGCTGGGGACCTTGGCAGAAGACCCAGCATAAGGTATTTGTCTTGACGGCGCTAGTCCGACAAACTACCTAGTCTAAGTTAGTAAACCATCCGGTCTACACTACCTAAGCCTAGCCTGGATATTCTTAGCCCACTTACAGAATAGTTCGGCAGCAGAAAACAAAACAAATGACAGACAGGCAGACAGACAGGACAAACGACGCCCGCGCTGCCCAGCCCGCCCGTCCTGTCCGCCATTCCCCATTTCGGGAACTAGGTACAAACCTACAGCATACTGACATACGTGAATACGTGCTGAGCTATGCTGTATGTGTGTACGTGCCTCAGGGAAGTGGGAGGAAGCATGTTCTGCGGCGCAGCAGGCCATCCATTAATACCGACTTACCTCCTTACGTACCTACCAAAGACGGAGTCAACCGATCCAGTTTCGTATAGGTCCGATCCGGGCCCAGTCGGTCGTGTGCGCCCGCAAACACAGTACCTTAGCTTAGAACCTGACGCTCGGGAGTGGGATCTATCGTGTAGAAGATGGAGATGACGGATGATGCAAATTCTTTATCCCATTAGCTCTAGGCAGAGGTGATACTGTAGACTTCAGTACTCCCGACTTCTCACTCGTCAACAGACACAGCGGAAGTACCGCGCTTATTTACTCACGTGTGCGCCAGCGAGGAGGCTGCCCAAGTATATAGAGAAGTAATAAGTAATAGCAGCCTAGATACTAGCTCAACAGTCTGGCACAAGAAAGAAGATCAAGTTAAGACCCCATACATGCAAAATAGCTTCTTTAACCCGGCTAGCATTCCCAGGCCCGCATGAAAGCTTTTCTTAGACACCCTACTCGACTCTACTCAACCTAACTCACGCCTTGTAGTCGTCAAACCAGGCACGTGGTCCTCTACTAGTTAACCTGCTTAACTTATATATGTACTCAGATCTGCGATGCCATGCGATGCCATGTCATGCCATCCCACGCCACGTACTTCTCTTGTGTGCCTCCTTTCTAACTTGAGGAAGCCGAAGCCTTAAAAAATTTATAAATCCTCCAACTTTAATTAATTCAGCTCAATCCAGCCCAACTCATTCGTTGCGCGCGTGCCTCGTCTCACTACTCCGAACATCGGCCAAAGATAGCGCCAGATCAGCTTCGCATGAGGAACAAGGTTCTCCGCGGGCATGGCATTGGTATGGTATGGTATGGTATGGTATGGTATAGCATGGCTATGGCTATGGCGTCTAGTCTAGAATAAGGTAGATCGGGTAAGGTAGTGTGTGCACATCGAGCTAACTTCACGTGAGCGCGGGAGTCTTACTCTTATTGTTGATCACCAACATGGAGTCTTTTTTGTGAAACACACACCTACCTACATCCTACATACATGTACATACACTAGTTTGCATGTCAGACGGGAGGCTAATTAAATATCTCTTCGGATTCCTACCCTATCCTGTCCCGTCCTGTCGGGTCCGTTTGTCTCCTGTCCTGACCTGACCTGACCAGACCAGACCTGACCTGAGTGAGGGAAAAAGAAAAGAAAAAAAAA
>Ga0247782_1000558_pt1:7500-10000 | contig 16693 bp, 6 predicted proteins | sample UWRJL019104C5_FD_179928 | JGI IMG/M metagenome (GOLD analysis project Ga0247782, IMG submission 179928) | Plant litter microbial communities from Arlington Agricultural Research Station in Wisconsin, United States - UWRJ-L019-104C-5 | ecosystem: Environmental > Terrestrial > Plant...
AGAGGTGAATAAGAGGAGTTTATTTTATTTTTATTTTTTTTCTCTTGTAAAGTGCAGGGTAAGCTTTGCCGGACATGGGCGTTAAGGGAGAGAGGGAGGTTTTAAAAGGTTGGCTAAGGCTACCCGGGAACTGCGAAGTGTATAGGGCTGTCAGGCAAACGCTGCCGGGTAGGTTAGGCCAGGGGATGACGACGACAAGGAGCAGGAGAACAAGTGCGACAAAGGCTACCCGGGAGTAGCAGTGTATAAAGGGTTGCTAGATTAGATTATCGGGTAAGTCTGGCCCTAAGAGCGAGAGCAGTTACCCTAGAGAGGATGTTGTGGAGAGCTACATAGTGATGCTAGCAAGGTGGTTATAGTAGCCTTAGAAGAGCCAGCAGGTGTTACCCTAGAGGAGTTAGCGGGTAGGTTATAACAGTGTTGGTGAAAGCGTCACAGCGTGCGTATGAGTGCGTGTCTTTAGGATATGTCCCGGGTAGGCTCTCTCGTACTTGTCGTGGCGTCGACGGCTAGGAAGCGCCCCGAGAAGCTTTGATTTAGAGAATCTAAGGAATCTAGGGCTTGGAGAACCTCCTAGGCATGGCCCGGAGGCCGTAGATCGCGTTTCAAAAAGTGAAGGTTTGGCCAGCTTTAAAAACTAAAATCTCCCGGGTAGGCTGTGTTAGGGTAGGTCAGTCCAACTTACAGTGATGTTAGAAGGCTTAGTGGGCTGGTTACAGTGGGTTCAGGAGGTGTAAAAGAGGGGCTACCCTGGAGTTACCCTGGAGAGGCGGGTAGGGCAAGTTTTACGTTTCCGGCCGGCTATCTCGACGACGACGTGGCCTAGGACCCTCATGTATACAGCGCTAGCACAGAGACGCTCTTGGCTCTCTCTTTGCCTTGTCCATGGAGTGATAAAACAATATTTTTAAAATAATTTATCGGAGTCCTTTTGGCCGTGTTCTTGACCGAAACCACCTCGGTAGGTATATGAGAAGGGCGGTCCGCCCTGTAAGGCCTACCCCTCAACGCTTTTGGGGGGCGGTCTCAGGCTTGGCTAGCCCTTTACGACGGCTCGAAGGGCCCCAAATTCAACGGCAGGGTAAGTTTTCTCATAAGCCCGTTTTTGCGGGCGGTGGCAAAGCCCTAATAAGGGGGCAACATTTTTTTAGGGCGTGCTTATAAAGGCCTAGCCAGCCTAACCATCCATACCTAGCTAGGTCTTTACCGGGTAGGTCTTTACCGGGTAGGTCTTTACCGGGTAGGTCTTTACCGGGTAGGTCTTTACCGGGTAGGTCTTTACCGGGTAGGTCTTTACCGGGTAGGTCTTTACCGGGTAGGTCTTTACCGGGTAAGTCTTTACCGGGTAAGTGTTATACTATATTAATTAGAGGGTAACATAGACGGTAACGCGTGCCTTAAAGACGCTATATCTAGTAGTTCCCGGGTAGGATAAGACAGCCTTGTTTATTTTACTTTTATTATTTATGTCTTCCCGGGTAAGGTATACGGCCCAACCTACCCTAGAGCCTATCGTTATAAGGCATGTTTAGCACTTAGAAACTGCTGTCCCAAGCGCTCTTTAAGGGCTTACCTTGTGCTTACCTTGTGCTTACCCTATACTTACCCTATACTTACCGTATATTTACCTTGTAGTCACTCTATAGCTACCTTATGATACAGCAGGCAACCTGCCAGGTCTTAACCTTATATGGCCACATAGTAAACATCCTATAAAGGCTCCGGCGTGGGGGAGCTAAAGGACTAGCGCTCAACGGCTCGGGCTGCAAGGTGAAGGGGGTTGGTGTCTAGCAGAGCCTACCCTATACCTACCCTATAGAAGATCGTATATCCGCGATATGACGGCGACGGTGAGGCGTATGGGATCAAGAGTACCATCATTCGATAGCGTAAAATCCAGGCGTTCAAACAATATAACCATGGTCTAGGTGCGGCAAAGGCTTCGCGAGGTGCTGGTCAAGTTGCGTATTTTACCACGTTTTATTACTTTAACTTTCATTACACGCCAAACAAACTAGTTTTAAGCTTATTAGGCCACAGAACAAATAGACTTTATTTTTACTTATTTCTTGCTAGAAAACATGCATGCCCGTTTATTTTTTATAATACATATGATAATCATAAGTATTTAACGTTAGCTTTTATAGCCAAGTGTTGTTAACTTGTAACAATAACGTTAGCCTACCCTATAAAAGCATCGACAGCAGGCTTATTGTAGTGCAAGTTATAGAAGGCTTAGAAGGCTAAAAATTGGCCACCCGATAAGTAGGGGTAAGTGCGAGGTAGCTTGGCCCGTGTAACGGTAGTGGTGCTTTATAGTGGCCAGGCTAAAATTTGGGTTGAGGGGTTACCCTGTACCTACCCTATACCTACCCTATACCTACCCTATACTTACCCTATACTTACCCGAATATACAGGGTAGGGCCCCACCGTCATGGTGATCCCTCCCTCAGCGTAAACACCCACCTTGAAACTTGAATAACTCGACGGCGACGCGTC
>Ga0247782_1000559_pt1 | contig 16566 bp, 1 predicted proteins | sample UWRJL019104C5_FD_179928 | JGI IMG/M metagenome (GOLD analysis project Ga0247782, IMG submission 179928) | Plant litter microbial communities from Arlington Agricultural Research Station in Wisconsin, United States - UWRJ-L019-104C-5 | ecosystem: Environmental > Terrestrial > Plant litter >...
TTATAAAAATAATAATATTATTATGCTTTATATGCTAGCATATTTATTATATATATTTTAGCTTTTTAATATTAGCTATTTTAGCTTTTTAAAATAGTTATATAAAAAAAAAAAAAATTAATATAAGCATATATTATATATATATTAAAAAAAAAATTTTTACTTATATTTTTTAATATATTTAATATGTTAATAATAAAAGCTAATATATATAAAAAGTTTTTAAAAAGTAAAATTAATACTATATAACTTAAAATATATTATTGCTTAGCTAAATTTTTATTTAACTACTTTTATAATTAAAGCTTTATTTAATAGCTTGCTTTTATTTTAGCAATTTATTATTTTAAATAATATATAAAATATAATATTTTAGTTTATATTTATTAAATATTATATTATATAATATTAAAATAGCTTGCTAACATATATTATTAAAAGTATATAGCAAATTATATATAGTGCAATAGTTATTATATATTATTTAGCTTTATTAAAAAAAAATTATAACTTTTTATATAGTAAACAATTAATTTAGTTAATATTGCTATATAAAAAAAATTTAAATTATAAAATAAAAAATTATTTTATATATAAAATATAAAAAAGTTATAAGTTATTATAGCAGCTGCTATATAAAAAATAGCAAAAAAGCATATAAGTAGTAGTTATATAAAAAAGCAAAAAACTTGCACATAATATTATAAAATATGCAGCAAGCTTAGCTATAATATGCAAATATATTAAAATAAAATAAAAATATTTAGCAAATTTAATTTTAAATAGTTTAAATTAATTTTTTGTTATATAGGTAAGTTAAAAAAATTGTTTATATAAAGGTAAGAAAGAGTAGCAAATATAGCTAGGTAGTAAATATAGCTATAAAATATATTATTTAAAAAAAGAAATAAAACAATTTAGCTATAAAAGCGCTTTAAAGCATGCTTTAAAAAAGTTTTTTTAAGCTGCTATAAATAAAATAATATAAAATAATTTTTAAGCCTTAAATAATATTTAAAAAAAATTTAATATAAATATATATATTTTTTATAAAAACAGCTAACTATTTACTTAAAAAAAAGTTTTTAAATATAAAGTTAAAATTTTTTTTTTTGACTTTTTTATTTAATTATAAATAATTTAGTAAGCAGGCTAATAAATAACTAATAAATATAAGCACTTAAAAGCTTATAAAAAATGCTTTTATACTTACTTATTATAAAAATAGCAAAAGCAATATATAGCAAAAAAGCTATTAATATAGTAATAAAAAACTTTTTATTAATAAACTAGCAAAATATATTAAAAAATTTATATTTAATATACTTTATAACTTAGCTTAAAAAAGCGCTATATACTTAAGCTAAAATAATATGTTTGCAATTATTAGCAAGCTAATTAATAAATATATAAAGCTTAAATTATTATTAATAATAATTAAAAAAGCTAAAAAAGTATAAATAATAAAATATTTAACAAAATAAGTAAAAACTAATATAAACAGCTTTTTAACTAATAATAAGCTTAATAAACTTATTATTTAGCACAACTTTAATAAAATAATTAGCAAAGCTTTTTAAAAATATTAAATAAATTAAATAAAATACTAATAAACTAAATATAAGCATAAAAAGTAGCAATAATAAAAGTTTAGCAAGCTTTTAATATAAAAGCTATACTAGCAAAAAATAATAAAAAAATAATAATTAAAGCAAGAAAGTAAAACTAGCTTTTTATAAGTATAAATTAATAATAATTATTATAATAATTAATATAATATTCTTTAAAATAAAAATAATATTAGCTTATAAGCTATTTAATAATAATATAGTAATTATTTTTAAAACAACACTTTTTAATTAACTTAATAAAAGTAAATAAATAGTAATAGCTTTTAAGTTAAAAGCTATACTATAAAAAAATTTTTATTAGTATATATTAAAAAAATTTATATAAATAAAAAGCTTTATAAAAAGCTTAAAAAAAATATAAAAAGCTTATTAAATATAAATAAATAATTTTAAAAAATTTAAAAACCAAATATAAAAAAAAATTTAATTTATATAAGGCAGGATATCACAGCCTAAGACGTTAACGACTGCTTTAAACACGACGAAGCTACCTGGTAGGCAAACGGCAATAGAGGCGGTTACCGAGGCTTTGGCTGAGGACAACCCTTGTACGGCAATTGTTAAGGAGCACTATGGCGAGGTTTACGAGGCCTATGGCGTGCTTAAGGATATAGATAATATAAAGGCTATTAAAGAGGCTAAGGTAATTTTGGACCGCGTTAAGGCAATATTAATTTTTAATAAAAGCAATAGAACTAATAGGTACGACCTAATTTTTTTAGGCCTACTAGCTAACTAAACAAAACTTATATTGCTATAGACTAGCAAAATAAAGCTAAAAAAAAGATATAATTAGCAGCAAATAGCTATTTTTTTAAAACAATTATTAAACATTAAAAAAAAAGCATATAATATTAAAAAAGTAAACAATTAATAGCATTTTATTTATATTGCTAATACTACTATAATAAATATTTTGTTAATAGTTATAACTAAAGCTAAAAAAATATGCTGTAAATATAAAAACGTTTTTTTTAAAAAAAATAAATATATTAAATATATAATAAAAAATATATATTATAATAAATAGCATATATTATATTTAATATTATTATAGCTATGTTAAATGTATTAATTAATATTTATAAAAAATATACTAGATTTTAAGCTAAATGTTTTTTAAAATTAAAAAAATCTTTTTTTTACTTAGAACTAAAAATAAGACATAGTTATTATTAAAGCAGTTTTTTAATAATGTGTTTTTAAATTTTTTAGCATTAAATATATATATATATATATATATAAATAAATATTAAAATTTTAAACCTTTTAAAATAACATTTAGTTTGCGCTAATTTTAAAGTATTAAAAATTATAGTTAGTAAACAATTATTTTAACATAACAAAATATTTTATATATTATAAAAAGCAAATATACTTTTGTTTATAAAAAAAATAAAAGGCTTAGTATAACTAATATACAAAACTATATTTAATATTTTAATACTAAAATTATTACGCTATAAATAATTATAAAATATTATATTAATAATTATAGCATAAGTATATAATAACTTAAAACTAAACATATTATTAAAAACTTTATAGTTTTATAAGCACTAAGTAGTTATGCATACATTATAACAATATATATTTATTAGGTCTGCTAATAATATTAAAGTACTTATTATTATTTGTTATAAATATTAACTTATTATATATAAAGTAACTATAAATTATATTTTAACTATTTTAGCAAGCGTTATAATACTACTTCTAATAAACTATATAGCTTTACTAAATAATATTTATTATAGTAAACTTAAACAGTTTATTTTAAAAAATTAATACTTAAAATATATAGTGCTATTATAAACACAAAATTTGCTTTTATTATTATTTATATTAATATAATAAACTTACTTTAGCAAATATAATATAATAAACGTTTAAATATAATTTATAATATAAATACTAATAGCATTATATAAGTTAACTAAATATAAGCAAATATAATATATACTACTTTATAAAAAGATTTAAAAATAAGCAAATTTAACCTTACTAGCATAACTAAAAAGTTTTTTACTAGCAAGCTAATAAATGTTTATAATGCTTAGTTAACGCTAGCTACAACTAATATTAATTTTAAAAAACTTTTTTATTGCGCAAAATATATTAAAAAAACTAACTAAAGTTAAATATAGTTATACTATTTTAACTTATAAAATATAGCATATACATTTTAAATAAAAAATAATTGTTTATAAAAACATTTGTTAATATTTTTAAAGAATATAATATATAAAGTTTAAAAAGTATTATACTAATGCTAAAAAAAAAAAATGCGCGTTAATTTTATACTAGGATAGCAAAAATAAAAATAAAAAATAAAGCTATATAAACTTAAACTTAAAAATAAGCAAATATTAAATAATATTTTTAATAATTTGTATAAATAAAAAAGCTTATATAAATAAAAAAGCTAACTTTTTTTAAATTACTAGTTTTTATTATATAGTATATAATTAAAAGCAAAAAAAAAAAAATAAAGTATTATAAACTTTTAAAATTTAAACAATATTATAGTGCTTAATGTTTATTTAATGCTTTGCTAAAAAAATATTATAGCTAATTTTATTAGCAAAATATATATTATAGTTTTTAATATAGCTATATTTTTTACTAACTACTTATTTATTTTAAATATAAAAATAAAATAGTTATAATATTATTTAAAAGTTTTAAAGTTTTAAGCGTTGCTTTTATAAAATTTAAAAATAGTTTTATATATGCTTAACATTTTATAAATAATAAGCTTTGTTTATTTAAATTACTTTGTAAAGCTTATATAAATAATATAGTTATTTTTAATAATACCTTAAAATAGTATATTAACTACTTAAAACAAATATTATTTTTGTTTTAAAATATTAAATTTATGCTATTACTATTTAAATTATTTTGCGCTTATATTATAGTTAAATTACTAAAACTAAAACTAAATAAATTTAGCATATTATTAACAAAGTATTAAATAAAAGCTTTTTTTTAAAATTAAAATGTTAAACAATCTTAACAACTTTAAAATATATATAAGCTTTATAACTTAGCTACAAAAATATGTTTTTTAGTACTAATAAAAAGTATTACTATTATAAAATAAGAAAATAAGCATGCTTGCAAAAAAAAAAGCTGCTAAAAAACTTTTAACAAATAATATTATAAATTATATAAAATAAATGTTATATAAGCTATTTGTTTTATTTAAAGCTAAATTAAAAAGCTTTAAAATTATTTAGCAAAATGTTATTAAAAAAGCTAACTTTATGCACTAAAACTTTAATAAATAAGTTATTTTTAAAATTAACGCTTTTAAAAAACAAAAATATAGCATAATAATATTTTATTTTAACAAAATTTAAATAAGAGGACTGCTACTAATTAAAAATATAGCTTATTATATATTTTAACAAAGTTTTTATTATTGCAAAAAAAAATACTATATAACAAAACTTAAAGTTTTATGTTTTATATAGGTATATAAGCAATTAAGGCTGCAAATATAATTATTAAAACATTTTATAATAGTGCTAATAAATTATAAAGCTATAAAAAAAATTGTAAGCTAAAAAAATATAATAACTAAAAATATTGTTAAAATAAACTTTAAGCTTGTTTAAGCTTTTATATACTTTAAGCAATATAAATTAAATATTTATTATATATTAACATATCCTATAGCCATATTTGCCACCTAGCCATATTTGCCACTTTTTCTTACCTTTATACAAACAATCTCTTATAACTTAACTATACAACAAAAAATTAATTTAAACTATTTAGAATTAGATTTGCTAAATATTTCTTCTTTATTTTAATATATTTGCGCATTATAGCCAAGCTTACTGCATATTTTATAGTATTGCGCGCAAGTTTTTTACTTTTTTATACAACTACTACTTGCACGCCTTTTTACTATTTTTTACGCAGCAGCTGCCCTAGCAGCTTATAACTTTTTTACATCTTATATATAAAGTAATTCTCTATCTTATAATCTTGTTTTTTTATATAGCAATATTAACTAAGTTAATTATTTGCTATACAAAAAGTTGCAACCTTTCTCTCTAACAAAGCTAAACAATATATAATAGCTATTATACTACACATAATTTGCTATATACTTTTAATAATATATATTAGCAAGCTATTTTAATATTATATAATAAAATGTTTAATAAATATAAACTAAAATATTATATCTTATATATTATTTAAAGTAATAAATTACTAAAATAAAAGCAGGCTATTAAATAAAGCTTTAATTATAAAAGTAGTTAAACAAAAATTTAGCTAAGCAATAACATATTTTAAGTTATATAGCACTAATCCTACTCTTTAAAAACCTTTTTATATGTTAGCTTTTATTATTAACATATTAAACGCATTAAAAAACGCAAGTAAAAAATCTTTTTTTAATATATATATAATATATGCTTACATTAAGTGTTTAATTTTTTTTTTATATAACTGTTTTAAAAAGCTAAAATAACTAATATTAAAAGGCTAAAGCTTATGCAATAAATATGCTAGCATATAAAGCATAATAATATTATTATTTTTATAATACTTTTTAAAATTATATAAATAGTAGCTCTTATAGCTATTAAAAATTAAAAGTTAGTATACGCTTTTTATATAACTATTTATATATTAATTAAAATATTAAACTTAATTAATACCTTGCTTATTTATTATCTAGCTATTTTTTATAGGTATAATAACTTAACTATTAAGCAATAAAGTGCTTTTATACTAAAATAATAAATAATTTTTTCTTATAATAATAATATATAGCAAGACAATATAACTATATAATAAAATAGCTTAAATAACTATAGCTTATTTACAATTGCTTTGCTATACTACTTTTAGGTTTTTTATATAATTAAATATAGTTATAACTATTTTAGATAAAATTTTGCTTATAATAAATCTAGTCTTATTAAAGTTATATATATTCTTCTTTTAAACTTTATATTTTGCTATTATATTTTATATAAAAGCAAACTACTTATAGTATTTAAACAAATCTTTGCATAAAACGTGCTAGTAATTAATTTAGTAATTAAAACATATTATAAAAGCTGGTTATTGTTATATAAAGGTAAAAGTCTAGTTTTTGCTAACATGTCCTTTATTACATAACTTTAGCAATTAGTTAATTATATTTTTAATACTACTATGCTTAAATAAAAACAATTGCGCAACAAAATTAAGTATATATTATATAATAGCTTACTTTTTAAATTTAGTAAGTTTTCAATTATTAGTAAACCTATTAAATATTATTATATAACCGCGTTTTTAGTTAAAAAGGGTTATATATAGTATATTATAGATTTTAGCTGCGCGTTAAATACTTAGTTTTAGGTTTGTACAAATCGCTTAAAGCGCAAAAATAATATTAAACTTTTTCTAAAGGCCTACTATGGTGGGTAGTAAAGATATGGCAGATCAAAAGTTATGCGTACAAAGGTGAGGAAAAGTGGCAAATATGGCCGGGTGGCAAATATGGCCATAGGATACGTTAAGCAAAGTTAACTTTATACTTAATATATTATTATAACTACTTATAATGCTTAATATAAAAAATAAAAATATAAAAAATAATTAAATAAAAAGTAAACTAGACAACTTTTTGGACTACTTTGCATTTGTTTTATATAAAATATATATTTTTTATAATTTTAAAAATAAACTATTTTAAGCTTATATAAATAACTTTTAAACTAAATAAATTTTTAATATATTAAAAAATAAAAAAAAGTTTAAAACTTAATAAGAGCTTTAAATGTTTTATAATACTTAAACTATATATTTAAAAGCTTTTAGTAATTGTATATAATAGTAAATATTATTTTAGTTATAAAAGCATATATAATAACTTTAGCAGTTTTAGTTTTTTAAAACTTTTATAACAAATACAAAGCTATATAAACTATTGCTTTAAATATATTATTAATAAAATATTTTGCGCAAAGCTGTCTAGGTTACTATAACTAATACTAATAACAAGCTTACTTTATTATATAGTTATAATAAACTTTATTATTAAAATGCTAATAGTTTTAATAATTAAAACACTATAGCATTTATTAAGGCATAACCTTTTTAATGCTTTACTTATAGTTACTTATAAGTTTAGCAAAAAAATTATTTTAATACTAGAATATATAAACTATATTGCAGCAAACTAGAGCACAATTTTAGCAAAAATGCTTTTATTATATAAATAAGGCATACTTAAAAAATTAATATTAAAGTGTAATTTAAAATTTATATTAAAACTATAGTAGACCTTTTTATTAAAATAAGTATAATATAAGCAGCATTTATAGCATATTATCTGCAAACTAATAAACAGTTAGAAAAAAAAACTAAGACGTTAAAATTGCTATATAATATTACTATTTTAACTTTAACGTTTTATAAGCATTTATAATTATACTACTATAACATGCTTTTAATAATAGTTAACACTAACATATTCTACGGCCATATTTGCCACCCGGCCATATTTGCCACTTTTCTTCACCTTCGTACGCATAACTTTTGATCTACTACATCTTTACCACCCACTATAGTAGGCCTTTAAAAAAAGTCTAATATTATTTTTGCGCTTTAAGCAATTTATACAAACCTAAAACTAAGTATTTAACGCGCAGCTAAAATCTACAATATACTATATATAACCTTTTTTAACTAAAAATGCAGTTATATAATAATATTTAATAAGTTTATTAATAATTAAAAACTTACTAAATTTAAAAAGTAAGCTATTATATAATATATACTTAATTTTATTGCGTAATTATTTTTATTTAAGCATAGTAGTATTAAAAATATAGCTAACTAATTGCTAAAATTATATAATAAAAAATATGTTAGCAAAAACTAAACTTTTATTTTTATATAATAATAACTAGCCCTTATAATATGTTTTAATTATTAAATTAATTATTAGCGCGTCTAATATAAAAATTTATTTAAATACTATAAATAGTTTGCTTTTATATAAAATATAATAGCAAAATATAAAGTTTAAAAAAATATATATATATAACTATAATAAAACTAAATTTATTATAAGCAAAATTTTATTTAAAATAATTATAACTATATTAAATTATATAAAAGACTTAAAAGCAGTATAGTAAAGTAATTATAAATAAGCTATAATTATTTAGGCTGTCTTATTATATAGCTATATTATTTTGCTATATATTATTATTACAAAAAAAAACTATTTGTTATTTTAATATAAAAGCACTTTATTGCTTAATGGTTAGGTTATTATAACTATAAAAAATAGCTAAACAATAAATAAGCAAAATATTAATTAAGTTTAATATTTTAATTAATATATAAGTAATTATATAAAAAGTATATACTAACTTTTAATTTTTAAAAGCTATAAAAGCTATTATTTATATAATTTTAAAAAGTATTATAAAAATAATATTATTATTATGCTTTATATACTAGCATATTTATTATATAAGCTTTAGCTTTTTAATATTAGCTATTTTAGCTTTTTAAAATAGTTATATAAAAAAAAAATTAAATACTTAATGTAAGCATATATTATATATATATTAAAAAAAGATTTTTTACTTGCATTTTTTAATATATTTAACGCATTAATAATAAAAGCTAATATATAAAAAGGTTTTTAAAAAGCAAAATTAGTGCTATACAACTTAAAATATATTATTGCTTAGCTAGATTTTTATTTAACTATTTTTATAATTAAAGCTTTATTTAATAGCTTGCTTTTATTTTAGCAATTTATTATTTTAAATAATATATAAAACATAATATTTTAGTTTATATTTATTAAATATTTTATTATATAATATTAAAATAGCTTGCTAATATATATTATTAAAAGTATATAATAAATTATATGTAGCGCAACAGCTATTATATATTATTTAGCTTTGTTAAAAAAAAAAGTTATAACTTTTTGTGTAGCAAACAATTAACTTAGTTAATATTGTTATATAAAAAAAACAAGATTACAAAATAAAAGATTATTTTATATATAAAATATAAAAAAGTTATAAGCTGCTAGGGCAGCTGCTATATAAAAAATAGCAAAAAAGTATACAAGTAGTAGTTGTACAAAAAAGCAAAAAACTTGCACAGAACGCTATAAAATATATAGCAAGCCTAGCTATAATATATAAACATATTAAAATAATAAAAAAACATTTAGCAAATCTAATTTTAAATAGTTTAAATTAATTTTTTATTATATAGTTAAGTTATAAAAAATTATTTGTATAAAAGTAAAAAAAAATAGCAAAAATAGCTAGGTAGCAAATATAGCCATAAAATACGTTATACTTTAAAAATTAGTATATATTAAAAAAATTTATATAAATAAAAATCTTTATATAAAGCTTAGAAAAATATATAAAAAGCTTATTAAATACAAATAAAAAATTTAAAAAAATTTAAAAACTAAATATAAAAAATTTTTAATTTCTATAAGCATTTAAAAGTAGCTAAAAAGCGTTATAATAAAAGCTTATTATAAAAAATATAAATTTTTAATAATAAACTATTTAATTTAAACATAAAAATGAATTAATATTTTAATTATTTTAGCTTTAATTATATAATAGCTTATTGCTTAAAAAAAGCTAACTATAAATATTATATAGCTTTTAAATACTTTTTTAAAAAAATAAGTGCTTAATAAAAAAAAAAGTAGGTTAGCTTAAATATATTAATTATAATAAAAGCTATAAAGCTTAAAATAAATATTATAAAATAAGTATAAAAAAAAGGTATAATAAAGTAATATATATAATATATTTATATAAATTTTAAAATAATAAAAGTAGTATAATTAATATATATAATAAATAATAGGCTAATATTATTATTAATAGCTTTAATAATAGTTTATTTAAATAAGTTTTAAAAGCTTACTACTAAAATAAGCTTATTAGCTAAAAAAATATATATATATATAATAATTATTAGCTTACTTAACAATAATTTTTATAAAGACTAATTTATAATTAATATTAATTTTTAAAATATATAAAAGAATTTATATTAAAATATTATAAAAGTGCTTAAAAAAACTATATATAATATAATAGCTAACGTATCCCACGGCCATATTTGCCACTTTTTCTCACCTTTGTACGCATAACTTTTAATCTACTATATTTTTACTACCTACTATAGTAGGCCTTTAAAAAGAGTTTAATATTATTTTTGCGCTTTAAGCAATTTATATAAACTTAAAACTAAGTATTTAACGGACAGCTTAAATTTATAATATACTATATATAACCTTTTTTAACTAAAAATATAATTATATAATAATATTTAATAGGTCTACTAATAATTAAAAACTTACTAAATTTAAAAAGCAAGCTATTATATAATATATACTTAACTTTATTATATAACTATTTTTATTTAAGCATAGTAATATTAAAAATATAGCTAATTAATTATTAAAGTTATATAATAAAAAATATATTAGCAAAAACTAAATTTTTACTTTTATATAATAATAACCAGCTTTTATAACATATTTTAATTACTAAATTAATTATTAGCACGTTTTATATAAAAATTTAGTTAAATATTATAAATAGTTTGCTTTTATATAAAATATAATAATAAAATATAAAGTTTAAAAAAAATATATATATAACTTTAATAAAACTAAATTTATTATAAGCAAAATTTTATTTAAAATAATTATAACTATATTTAATTATATAAAAAACTTAAAAGCAATATAATAAAACAATTGTATATAAGCTATAATTATTTAAGCTATTTTATTATATAGCTATATTATTTTATTATATATTATTATTATAAAAAAAAACTATTTATTATTTTAATATAAAAGCATATTACTATTTAATAGTTAAGTTATTATAATTATAAAAAATAGCTAAATAATAAATAAGCAAAATGTTAATTAAGTTTAATATTTTAATTAATATATAAGTAGTTATATAAAAAGCATATATTAACTTTTAATTTTTAATAGCTATAAAAGCTACTATTTATATAATTTTAAAAAATATTATAAAAATAATAACATTATTATACTTTATATACTAATATATTTATTATATAAGCTTTAGCTTTTTAATATTAGCTATTTTAGCTTTTTAAAACAATTATATATAAAAAAAAATTAAGTATTTAATATAAGTACATATTATATATATATTAAAAAAAGATTTTTTATTTACAATTTTTAATATATTTAATACATTAATAATAAAAGCTAATATATAAAAAAGTTTTTAAAAAGCAGAATTAGTTTTATATAACCTAAAATATATTAATGTTTAGCTAAATTTTTATTTAATTACTTTTATAAATAAAGTTTTATTTAGTAGCTTATTTTTATTTTAATAATTTATTACTTTAAACAATATATAAAATATAATATTTTAATTTATATTTATTAAATATTTTATTATATAATATTAAAATAGCTAGCTAACATATATTATTAAAAGTATATAGCAAATTATATATAATATAATAGCTATTATTTATTATTTAGTTTTATTAAAAAAAAAAGTTATAACTTTTTATATAGCAAACAACTAACTTAATTAATATTACTACATAAAAAAAACAAAATTATAAAATAAAAGATTACTTTATATACAAAATATAAAAAAGTTATAAGCTGCTAAAGCAGCTGCTGCGCAAAAAATAGCAAAAAAGCATGCAAGTAATAGTTATATAAAGAAGCAAAAAACTTGTGCACAACGCTATAAAATATATAGCAAGCTTAGCTATAATATATAAACATATTAAAATAATAAAAAAATATTTAGCAAATCTAATTTTAAATAGTTTAAATTAATTTTTTATTATATAGTTAAGTTATAAAAAATTATTTATATAAAGGTAAGAAAAAATAGCAAGTATAGCTAGGTAGCAAATATAGCTATAAAATATATTATATTTAAATATAAAATTAATAAATTAAAAATAATTTATTATTTTAAAAGCAATTATTATTATATTTAAAAAAGTAGCAAAACTATTTTATATTAATCCTTTATTAAAAAATATAATAAAGTAAATAAAGTTAATAAAAATATAATATTTATTTTAAGTACTATTAAAATAAAAAACTATTGTATTATATTTTTGCTTTTTAAATATATTAAGCTTAATAAATATAGTTTTAATATAATTTTTATAAATAAAGTAGTTAAAAAATATTAATTATTATTTTAAATTTTAAAATTTTATATTTTAGCTAAAAAAAATTTAAATATAATTTTAATATTATAAAATTATTATATTATTAACTTTTTTAAAATAAATTATATTTTATATACTATATTTAATAAGTTTATTTTTTATATTTATATAAGTAATAGCTTTTATTAATATTATATAAAAAATTTATATAAAAAGCTAATTAAACTAATATATAAAGCTAAACAATTTTATAAATAACTATAATATGCTTATTAATAGTTATAATATTAAAACTATGTATTATATAACTTAATAAATATATTATGATATATACTATAAATAATTTAAATAGTTTAAAACTTAATTTAATATTTTTAAATATATTAAGTATAGCTTTAATATAATTATAATACTTAAATATTATTTAAAAAAAAATTTTATTATTAATATAAGCTAGTTATTATATAATATATTAAAAATATTAAAAAAGTTAGTTATTTATAAATTACTATATAAATTTAAATTTATTTTAAAATTTTTAAATATAATATTAAATATTTTTAAACTTTTTAAAAAATAATTACTATATAATTTTAATAGCTAAGCTATATAAGCAGCTAATAAAAAACTTAAAATAGTTAATAATTAATATATATATAAATTTTTATATAAGTAGTAAATAAATATTAAATATAATAACTTTATTAAAAGTTTTTAAATTAATAATAACTTAACTTTTTTAAATATTATAAATAGTTTGCTATATTATAAATACAAAATAATTAAATAATATAAAGTGCTTTATATATTTTAGCTTACTATTATTATATATATTATTAAAAAGTTTATTAAATATTTTTTAGTTTTAAATATTTAATTTATAAAGTTATATAGTTATAATAATTTAGTTTTGCTAACTTTTAAATAATTTAATTTATATTAAATTTTTTTTTAGTATATTTATTATATTTATAATATACTAAAGCTTGTATTATTTTAATATTTAAATAAATTATATTATTAATTAATGTTTGCTATATATATTTAAATATTATTTTTAATTTACTAGCTAAAAATATTTTATAACTTTTTAGTACTTAATATTATTAACATTTTATAAATAAAATATAGTTTTAAAGTATATTAAAAATATAGTTATTATTAATTTTTAATATTAAAATTATAGCTATAACTTTATTAAAAAAGTTAAAATATATTAATAAATAAAAAATATTATTAATATTTTTAGCAAAAATAAAAATAGTTATAACTATATTACCTATAGCTTAACTAATAGCACTGCTACTATTTTTAATATAATTAAAAATAAAGCTTAAATATATTTTTTATTAAATTTATATTAGTTAATTTATTATATTAATAAATAGTACTGCTTTTAAAATCTTTAATATTATTATTATAATAATAATAATATTTTATATAAGCTAAAAAAAGTAAGTTTATACTTTTATATTATTTATTTAAAATAAATTAATATAAGCTATTAGCAATATTATACCTATAAATAAAAAAATGATTATTTTATATAATACTATTATATAAAAAAAAATTAATAGCTTTTTTTATAAAGTTATTATTATTATTTATAACTTAAAATAAAATTTAAATATTATTATAAATAAATAAAAATTAACAAAAATAGTATATTTATTTAAAAAACAAAAAGCTTAATAATAAATTAAGCTTAAAGTTTAATGCTAACTATATTATTATTATAAATATTTTTATATAAAAAATATTATTAATAATATTAAGCAATTTAATTATAATTAAATATTATTATAAAACAAATTATATTAAAGCAAACTAAAGTAAGCATTACTTTTAAAATTAAAAAAGCTAGTATTAAAAAATATATATAGTTATATAAATAATAATATTATTTTATTAATAAATATAGTAATAAACATTAAATAAATAATAATAATGTTAAATATATTATGTGCTATAAATGTTTTAATATTATTAATTATTATTTAAGCATATATATTTAGCTAAAATTAATATAAATTGTTATAAATTATAAAAAAATATTATAGCTATTTAATATTATTAAAAAATAATAACTATATAATATTGCTTATATATTATAAGTTTAAGTTTATAAATAGCAAAACTAATGTTTATTATATAAAAGTTATTAAAATAGTTAATAAAAGCTTTATTATTTTTATTATTAAAATAGTTAATAAAAACTTTTTTATTAATAATATTTTTAACTTTTTTTATTATAATTTATTTTTAATATAAAAGTATGCTTTATTAAAATAATGTTAAAGTTTAACTAACTTATTATTAATAAATAAAAATATAAAGTTATTAACTATATTTACAAAAATATTTATTATTATATTTTTATTTATTGCTATAATAAATTTTGTATATTTAATATTAGCTAAAAACCTTTTTAATAAAATTTTATTTTAATAAAATATTAACACTTAAAAAATAATAACTATTATATTAATATGTTTAAAAAGTTTAAAAATTGCTATAACTATTTTTTAATTAATTATTATAGTTATAACTAATTTATTTGCTATAATAACTATTAAGTTAAAATATATTATTGTTATTAATAATATTTATAATAAATACTATTATAAATAAAAGCTTAAAAATAAAAGCTAGCATATTAATTATTGCTAAAATAGCAAAAACTATTATAATAAATAGTAAGCTAACTTATATAAATCTATTATTATTTATTAGTTTAGTTTTATATAAATTAACTTATTTTTAATATATATTAAAAATATATTAATAATTATTATATTTTTAAATTTATTATATAAATATAAAAAACTAAAATAAATTTAATTTTATATAATATATTTTATAGGTTAATTGCACACTTTTTTTAACCTTTATATAAATAATTTTTTATAACTTAACTATATAACAAAAAATTAATTAAAACTATTTAAAATTTAATTTATTAAACATTTTTTGCTTATTTTAATATGTTTATATATTATAGCTAGGCTTACTATATATTTTATAGCGTTGCGTGCAAGTTTTTTGCTTTTTTATATAACTACTACTTGTATGCTTTTTTACTATTTTTTGCGCAGCAGCTACTTTAGCAGCTTATAACTTTTTTGTATTTTGTATATAAAGTAATTTTTTATTTTGTAATCTTGTTTTTTTTATATAGCAATATTAACTAAATTAGTTGTTTGCTATATAAAAAGTTATAACTTTTTTTTTAATAAAGCTAAATAATATATAATAGCTATTATGCTATATATAATTTGCTATATACTTTTAATAATATATATTAGCAAGCTATTTTAATATTATATAATAAAATATTTAATATATATAAATTAAAATATTATATTTTATATATTATTTAAAGTAATAAATTATTAAAGTAAAAGCAAGCTATTAAATAAAGCTTTAATTATAAAAGTAGTTAAATAAAAATTTAGCTAAGCAATAATATATTTTAAATTATATAGCACTAATTTTGCTTTTTAAAAACTTTTTTATATATTAGCTTTTATTATTAATATATTAAACGCATTAAAAAACGCAAGTAAAAAATTTTTATTTAATATATATATAATAATATATGCTTGCATTAAGTATTTAATTTTTTTTTTATATAACTATTTTAAAAAGCTAAAATAGCTAATATTAAAAAGCTAAAGCTTATATAATAAATATGCTAGCATATAAAGCATAATAATAT
>Ga0247782_1000560_pt1 | contig 16554 bp, 9 predicted proteins | sample UWRJL019104C5_FD_179928 | JGI IMG/M metagenome (GOLD analysis project Ga0247782, IMG submission 179928) | Plant litter microbial communities from Arlington Agricultural Research Station in Wisconsin, United States - UWRJ-L019-104C-5 | ecosystem: Environmental > Terrestrial > Plant litter >...
ACGTAGCGTTCTTTTGGCATCAGTCCTGTAGGAGCAGTACTATGTATATGCACTTACGTACCACCACCTCGTCATTTAGTACCCAACAGGTAAGCACCTGCAACTCCCCTCTACCTATTTTTGGGGCCCTTGCTGCCGGGGCTATAAAACTACCTAACCTACTGTAGGTATGGGAATATAAAAAAGTCAAACGGTCAACGAAATTGTTTGTTGCCAAGCCTCATTACCCTCCCATTTCCCTGGTACTTTGAGCATTTGCGTCACCTTTGCGCCGCGCCCGTTAATTTGTTGCTAATTATTCATACGAGCTACATCTGTACGGATTTACCTAAGGTTAGATAGTGCAAGCAATTGGGCAACGTCGATCTGCCTTTTTTGCTGTTCTGCCACAACTCTCTGGTCGTTCGCCCTAACTGGGTTTCGCTCCCCCCCTGGCAGGCTTCATTTCTTTTTCTATCTCCTTACTAGATACCTACGATAGGTGGTGGGTACAGCGGCGGCCTTCCTTCTATGCATGCCTAACGCCTATTTGAACTTTAAAGCAGTCTACCGTATTTTGATTCACCCTGTTAGGTTTCTCCGAGGGGACCGGTCTCCTACAAACATACCTTTTTGCCTCTGTGTGGTATCATACTGCCTGGTCCTCACGTTCTGTTGTCATTTCCAATGCATCGTCCCAAGCTGCTCTGACCTGTGCAACATCTTGTCGAGCGTTGCTCGTTCGGTGTTTCCCCTTCGACACTCCCTGCCACAGCCTGCTTAGGCCTGTGCGTGCGATTGCGAGCTTGCTCATCGTTACCCGTCATCGAGCCGACCCTTCCAGATAAACAAGCAAGATGATGTCCTTTCGGAGGGCCATCGTCTTTGCTGCATTCTTCATCGTAGCCTTCATACTCATCCGTCGCTCCCATCGTAACGACGAACCCAGTCCTATTATTCGAAAGCCTCCCCCGCCCAAGTCCCAAACCGATGGCAATGAAAAGGACGGCTTACGCAATGCGCCCTCCACCTCCAACCTAACCCCGGGCAGCGTAGACGACGGAGACAAGCATGTGCCCGCCCAGAAACTCATTCAAGACACGTCTAAGCTGTCACTCTACGACAAACTAGCCTACCAATATCCCTACGATGTCGAGGCCAAATTTCCCGCCTACGTCTGGCAAACGTGGAAGACGACCCCCGCCGACAAAGACTTTGAATTTCGCGACCAAGAGGCTTCGTGGACCTACTTCCATCCGGGCTTTGTTCATGAGGTCATCACGGACCAGGTGGCCGTCCACATGCTTAAACTTCTCTACGCGCCTATCCCCGAAATCATAGAAGCCTACAATGCCCTGCCCCAACCTGTACTGAAAGCGGACTTCTTCCGCTACCTTATTCTGCTGGCACGTGGTGGAATATATTCAGACATCGACACAGTCGCCCTCAAAAGCGCGCTGGACTGGATTTCTGACTCAGTACCCCAGAAAAGCATCGGCCTTGTCATCGGCATCGAAGCTGATCCCGACCGGCCCGACTGGAAGGACTGGTACAGCCGGAGAATCCAATTCTGTCAGTGGACCATCCAGTCCAAGCCGGGGCATCCCGTCTTGCGCGATATCGTGTCACGCATAACGGCCGAGACGCTCAAGAGAAAGAAAGAAGGCACGTTCATAACCAAGGAGAAGTCGATCGTCGAGTTCACCGGGCCTGCCATTTGGACGGACACTATCTTTGATTATTTCAATGATGCTCGATACTTCGACATGAAGCGTAGTGCCGGCGAGATAACATACATGAATTTTACGGGCATGGAGACGCCAAAGAAAGTGGGGGATGTGGTAGTACTACCCATAACTAGCTTCTCGCCTGGCGTCCAGCAAATGGGCGCCAAAGATTATGACGATCCCATGGCTTTCGTCAAACATGACTTTGAAGGTAGGTTACCCTACTCTATCTGTCGCGTGCGTCCAAACAGGGCTGACTTTGACATAGGCACTTGGAAACCAGAGAGCGAGCGACATATTGGCGAAGTACAATAGATACTGTTGTGCCATCACATTTTTGATATCGAACGACAGTGGCCTGTCACGACCTCATTGTGTACTGTCGGCCTTAAGACAGTGTACAGCACAGAGGTTGCTTGACAGCATTCCCCAGTGGCTACCTAGTGTTGCACGAGATTCAAGGTTACTAACAGGTCGCTAGACCTGGGAGGATGCTCAAGTGCATGTAGGATAATGTATGATCAGGTATAGACGCACGATGCATAGTTTAGTAACGGGGATACTCGGCTGCTACGGCTACGACAGGAGAGGCAAGATATGCTTTGCGTAGCGCAGATACGAGAAACTCGAGGTTAGCATCGTGGCGGTAGTGGCACACGACGGTGCTAAGACGTTCTCGGTTATACAGGGCCACCGAAGGACCGGCCCTTACCTATATATATATACGTGTGTATATAATATCAGCCAAGGCAGCATAGATATGGCGTTTCGGTTGAAATTGAAAAGCTTGAAGGCTGGCTAGTCAAGGCTGAACTGTGTAGTAAGACCTTCTACACGTGAGCACAGACTATTCAACCACGTCACCGCCAACAAGACGAGAACCGTTCAGCTATGATGACAAAACACCAGCTTAACCCCGATTTTCGCCAAGCCTGGGGATATCAATAAGGGCATCAGCTCCCCACTTCTCCGCATTCTGATTGGGGGTGCCCCTTTACTGTGGATGGGTCTTGGTCTTCCCTAGCCCACAAGCTCCCCCACCTGACGTATAATAACTACTAGCTATACTGCACTTCCCCAGCCACAACAGTAAATGTGCATCTTCAGTCCTCACAGGATGCATTCACATGTTCTAGTCTCATAGTGTCTCGGGCTATAACGTAGGAGTTGGATATGCTCGAATTGGTATCGCTTTCGACTCGTATCATAGCTTGGTAGATGGGGCTTGGTTGTATAAGTCAGGGTGTGATTCTGGGTTGTCGATCTTGGACGATGAGGTTGCCATTGCAGAAAGCCTTGTACGACCCGAGAGGCGTCACAGGCCGCCGTGCTTTGTTTCGGAGATGGGTAGCTCATAAGTCAACTGTTACTGCACGCCCGATTCTATGGGGTGCGACAAAACATGGATGGGCCGGCCCGATACAGCAGAGAGGCGTTGCAATGTCGGGGATGAGCTATGCCGAAGGACCAACAGATGTGAGTGCTTCTTACTTGCTTACGACAAAAGAATAGAAGAGAGAAAGGCGTCAAGTCAGCAAAACCAAGGAATCGCTATCATGTCTACATACCATGGTTGAACCTCACTCTCTGCTAGGTCTACTGTGACTTTTACGCGACGACACGCTCAGAAAGCGACCACTGGAGTCAATGATAGACGCCGCCCTACAGCATGCCTACTAATGGTTCTATAGCCCGCCCTTCTTCCGCACACAATTCCAGAGCATTTCGCGTCCATTGTGTCTAAGTTCGGTGATCTACCGGCCGTCATGGCCAGATCTCCGGTCATGATGGACGCATCACCGCCTCCCACCACATTCACGAATAAAAAACCTGAGACCACGACGTTGACATATGCTTCCCTTGACGCGCTCTCCAATACAGTCGCCCACTCATTACGGTCTCTAGGTGTGAAGAAAGGCGACCGCGTTGCTGTTAGCCTTGGTAACGTATCCGAATCGGTAGTGTTAACATACGCCATCTTCAAGCTCGGCGCGATATGGGTACCCTTGAATCCCAGTTTCAACTCGATGCAACTAGCTGCAGCGCTCTCACATCTGGGTGTGGAAGTGCTGATCATCGGCGCTGTGACGGACCTGGCGTATAAGCCATGCCGTGGACGGAGTAATCTTGAGCTACTCTCGTCGTTGATTCCCGGGTTGAGCGGTGGTAACAGGAAAGGGAGAGGCGATAAGATCGAGTCCCCGGTGGTACCGACACTGAAGACGGTCGTGTTGGTCGACAATTCGGACTCCCATCCTCACGCCAACTTCCCGCCTCTACCTGATCTAGAAATCCTTACGCCCTACACAACGTTGCTGGAGTCGTCACCTCGGTCCGTGACACCGGACGCGCCCTTGTCGGCAGACGAGACAATCAATATCCAGTTCACGTCTGGCACCACGTCTCTGCCCAAAGCCGCGATGCTAAGTCACACAAGTGTCCTAAACAACGGGTACCTGATTGCGTCGCGCATGGGACTAGAGCCCGCAGACTTGATCGTTTGCCCGCCTCCGCTCTTTCATTGCTTTGGCTGCGTCCTGGGACTCATGGCGACGGCCACCACTGGCGCCACAATTCTCTTCCCGTCGCCAACCTTCGATCCGGCCGCCTCGCTGCATATGGTATCGGAGCATCAGGCCACAGGGCTGTATGGTGTAGCGACCATGTTTGTAGCCGAGCTCGAGCTCCTTTCTAACCCGGCCTTCGCCTCGCAGCTGCGACCGGACGCGTTCAAGAATCTGCGCAAGGGCATCGCAGCGGGCTCCTCAGTCCCAGAGTCGCTCATGCGCAGACTCTTCGATGTCATGGGGCTCCAAGACCTGGTCATCTGCTACGGCATGACGGAGACGAGCCCTGTGTCATGTATGACCTCACCACACGACTCATTTGAGCAGCGGACGCGTTCCGTTGGACGTGTGATGCCGCACACGGCGGTCAAGGTGGTGTCGCCGACCGACCGCACCAAGATCGTGCCGCGGGGCGAAAGGGGCGAGCTCGCAGCCAGCGGCTACCTAGTCATGAAGGGATACTTCGACGACCCCGAGCGCACGGCCGAGGATCGCATTGCCGACCGCGACGAAGACGGCAACGAGGGGAGAGTGTGGATGTATAGCGGCGACGAGGCGCGCATGGACGAGAATGGGTACGTGGAGATCACGGGCCGCATCAAGGACCTCATCATCCGCGGCGGTGAGAACATCCACCCGCTCGAGGTCGAGAACTGCTTGTTCCAACTACGCGGAGTCCAGGAAGTCAGCGTCGTCGGCGTCCCAGACGAGCGCTATGGTGAGGCAGTTGCAGCGTTTGTGATCCCACACAAGGCCGTCCGGACGATAGGCGGTGATGGAGTCGTGAAAGCCGGGAAGGCGCCGACAACAATTTCGGATGATGAGGGAGCTGTCGAAGGTTGGGATAAGGGAGAGACGCTCTCAAAGCAGGATATTCAGGATTGGGTGAAGACGAACTTGTCTAGCCACCTCACGCCTAAGCACGTCTTCTGGATTGACGAGCACCCCAAGACTGCCAGCGGAAAGATCCAGAAGTATAAGTTAAGGCAGCTGGCAAAGGACTTAATAAGTTCACCCTCATCATAGTTGGCTTCCTTCAGCACCTCGAAGTCTTAGATGAGTAAGTGGCATATGTATATACATATTCCTATATTTTGGCATAGCGAGACCTAAGTTCTCATTATTTTTGCAGGAAGACAAGCAGAAATAACCTGAACAAATCCTCAGCCTCGATTTTGCCTGAATATTTATTTAAGTACGTTACAGAGGATAAATGGATATGTGAAAGGAGCCGTCTATTCATATATGGACAATGGATAAGTATATTAAAATAGTAGCGGACGAATAGAAAATCTGCCAAGGTACCATCGAAATCAACCATCAACCGTATTTATCGCTATATCACCAGGGACCTCTTAATAACTCGACTGAGCTGAGTTGGGACTATAAGATAGGAATTTCATCACCGAAACACATACATACGGAACCTATCTTATACATATATGCAAGTCTCATATTAAGTACTTACCTACAGTACCTGCCTATCCTCTTCATCTGGCTGTCCCCAGACGGTCAGACTTGATATACGCACCTGCCTACTCATAGATCCAAGTCCAACGTCAATCAAAAACAGCCATTGAAGGTGAGGTAGCTAGGATGATCATAGCTCATAGGTGAGTAGATATGTAAGATGGATACGACTGATATTCCCCCGACATCTTTGTCCGAAAAGATTCCGAACGTAGGTAGCCCTCCCCCCCCGCCCCCCTCCTCTTTCACACACCCCCTGCCCGTCCCCCGGACGGCTCGCTTCGCTTTGGGTGAACATGACCTATTGGGCGAATCTGGTGGGTTAGGTATGTCTACCTGGGTACAAGGTGAGTAACTATAGTATACGGCTATATACTGTAGCCGTTGTAAATGGATTCATAATCTCGACTTTCCTTTATTTCTCCGACTTTCGCGAGTTGTTATGCGTTTGATAAGAACTGTGATCACATGGTAATATGTATGTAAGTATGTATGTATGCGCAAAGATGAGATGAGCTCAGATAAGACGAGATATCGATCGTCAGAATTTCTGGAGTCATCATACTACTTACTATTGGTAGTCATCCTACTATGTACTCTACTCACATTGTTATTGAGTTAGGCAGCGTAAAAGAGAATAAAAAGAATATGTGGGTACGAGATCGACAGTCACCATTACTGCGATAGGAGATCGCCGAGGTTTATATATGTCCTATGTATTTATGTATGTCAAGTATCGTCGTCTTTGTAATTACATATTCATCGTCGCCAAAAAAAAAAAAAAAAAAAAGGGAATCGGGTTCTCGGGATTAAAGAATGCGCTGAAAAGTGTTACAAATTGGCCGAAGCCTTTTCTTCCTATTGACGAGATCTCGCCCATCATGTACATACCTGCATAGCTAAGATACTGCCTGTAGTACAGGAGACATACGTCCGACTCTCCGGGTTCGTAGGATTGGACGAGGCAGCATACATACATAGGTATCTGACTGACATGGGGGTGGCTGATCGGTTTCTTTGGTTCCTGATGCGCGGTCCTTTCTCTTCCTTCCTCTCCTGGTGGGTGAGATGAGACAGCCAGCTCGGTTCGAACTGAGTTTTATTCTAAAATTTTTTATTCATCTTCGTCAAAGATACCTTTCTTGTATAGGTATTCCAGGTACTCATAAATCTCATGAGTAGGTATGTACGTGGGTTCGAGGTAGTCTAGCGCTTCTAAAAATACTTTAGGTCACCAAGGCTTGTTGGTAATTCCAAAACAAAAATACATAGTAAAGTGTCGAACATCCCTAATAAAATCACGCGATCATCCGTGCGGTGGATTTTGTGACCTTTTCTGCTTTGCTGCCTTAAGTCCGTTCCCCCATCACACCGGAACCAGGGTTGCACCTGAGGTTAGGTATGTATCAGGTAAGGCATTCCCGAAAAAAAAGATGGTGTTGTGCCCAACTGCCGGACGCCGAGGGTTTGCCCAATCAGAAGCTTTCCTTCCGACCCTTGGCCCTGCGGGTTTTGTAAGCAGGTTAAGCAGGGATGTTGTGAGTAATGGTAAGACGCCTACAAAAAGGTAGTGTATGTAGTACATAGATAGGGCAGGCAGGCATCCGATTCATTATGATTGGTAGGTATTATACGACTTGTGAATTCTTCGCCGCACCGCTCATCAACTCCCTTGCCTTTCCAGCCCCGCGATGCTGTATTGATGCCGTCACGAGATGTGATAGCAGGCTGTTGTCGCCGCTCACAAGCACGGGGAAATCGATGTAGGCTGCCGCTGCGTGCGCAAGAGCCTTGATGCTCCGGTGCGCGTATAGACCGATGGCTGTGATAATGAGGATGAAGAACAGGAAGAATAAAGTCCAGAAGACGGCCTTCTCCCCCGGTGTGAAGACGTATACGCCGTATGTGACTTCGATCCGATATTTCCTGAGGCGCAACCACCGTATAAACCTGTCGAGATGTGTCGACGTTGGCGTCGGTTTGTAGGGGCACTGGTATGTCGTGCCCACCGTCATGGTATAACTGCTTGCCACCATCTTGTCTACTTCGCGCCTCGTTTTGTTCTCCAGAACGGAGAAGAGTAAAGAGTCACTCGCTGGAATTGGTGTATCTCTCTTAAAATTCATACAAAATCGGATGAGTATATTAAGTGTCAAGAGGGCACACTGGCAGTCGACTGGATTTCTACGCTTAAACTAGAGGCCCTTTGTTATCGAAAAGTGCAAAACAAGACAAATTCGAAATTAAAGTCAAAAGATGCGAGCGGGTTTATTTTGAAGCTCGTGAGGATGCATTTCTAAACTTATATTACAAAGCTCGGTAACCGCCATACCTTTTTCTGTCTTAGATTATGTACGGCGGCATGTACAATTCGGTTCGGACTTGTCGGTTGCAACGGCACCAGAGAATCTGCTGGAACTGAGGTTAGGAAAATCCAGTCACGACAGGCACAACACACCCGCCTGACAACGGGTAACTTCTGTACACCAGTGTAGTACCTAGGCTGATAGCTACTATGCTCGCTTTCACTGGCCTCGGATGCATCGGAATGTGGGCCATACTTATATAGTCCATGTAGGTAGCTATGTAAGGCTACTGGGTAGGTAGACCGTGACCGAAGTATGTACCACTACCACCTACCTCCTTACCGAGTAATAAATTCCTCTCTGACTCTTCCTTCCCGCTAGCTTCATGTGATGGTCTTCCACTTATTAGTTACCTGTCTTGTTACCTACATAGCGGGGAGTTTGTTGCGACTCGTGGTACAGGTCTGTGGTTGCAAGGTTGAAGTTGAAATAGCTTAAACTCACTAAACGGGCCCGGTAACTCCGGTAGCATTTGCTCCGATCTTCCGCGTCTGTCACAGTACGCATCTAGCCACGATCGGTAGTATCCGGGATCATTCTTTCCAAGCAAAAGTTCGATTCTCATGCTCTCAAATCCTGTATCACCGTACCATAAGCTTAGAGAAGACAACAGTTACTGCAGCTGTCCGTTATGTTTTGATGCTCCCTACCGGGAATAGGCATCGCTTAAGGCTTATGTCGTGACACATATGTCGGTACCTGTGTCATATCGTACAATATCTGACTGGCAGAGATAAGATTTTAACCTGGACCTGGAGGAGGCTGGCTAGTGTGTGTGCATTGGCGATGTCGAATGTCAATGGGCGCCTTGTGATTCTTCACCCCACTCACTACTCAATTACTTAGGCAGGCACTTAAAAGCAACGGCCTACTTTAAGCTACAAACCGTCCGAGGCATCGACAACAAACCAATCATTATATATAAGTATAGAGTAGTTTAACTTCTGCTTGACAGACAGTAGGATGAGGGATGAAACAAAAACCATTGTAGCCAATGCGAGGACAGCTCGTCTACGCTCTTCCATTTACTAATAGTCTCGTCAATGGCATCGTATGCAAAGGGAGGAATATATTGTACCCGGTTGGTATTTTTATTATCGTCGGAGCCCTCGATACGAGGAATGCTACCTGACGGTCAAGTACAACCATCTCCCCTCCCGTCTCTCTACCTCTACCGACTAATGTGCGAGGGAATGACTCTCCCTGACTCCTCTGGTTTCTTAGGCAAGTGTATAGCAATCTTGGAGTAGAACTTGCACTTGTATAAAGCAGCCGTGTATATTATAGGTAGACGCGTTTCAATTATATTTCAATGCTGTAGCAGCCGTACGTCGCTTGCTGACGCGGGTTTGATGCCACATTTGGATGCCAGCTAATCATGTCATTCGCTGGATTCAGCAGTCTTGACGGATTGAAACCGGAGGGTACCAGGCATATACTGCCAAACTTCCATGGGCTTTGGAACGCACTTCCATGAGCAGCCACGCTTTAGGAAGGGCACGGCATTCTCGACTGCATTCATGCTGAGAGGCTCCAAGGACCACGTAGGTTTGTTTCGGGTGTAATCCCGCTTCGATGAAATATCCCACCATTCAATCCACTGAGCTGTTGGCGCTATGACTTGCCTACCGCAAGCGAAACATGGCAAACAACCCGAGTTGCCGTTCAGCGCGCTCTGCGACGCAATCTGTTCGATAGATTTCCGAATGCTTGCTGGTGCTTCCGGAGGGAGGCATGAAATTAGATCCCAAGTCTGCGAAGCACGAGATGCAGACTTCAATGCCAATTCGTACAACGACAACACACCCGACGGTTTTTTTACATTGTCATAACCCCTACCAGGTATGCGGGGCACCGCAGGCAAGGAGAGGTCTTCTGTTTCTATGGCGGCCTGTTGCTTTCCTCCAGACCGGCTTGACTGGGGATTGTCGTCGGTTTCTACACAGGGGAGACAGAATTTGGAAAGGATGGAGCCGCAGCTGTCACTATACTGAATGGGCGACCGTGCGGCTATGGCAGCTTGCCACGCACATTGGGCCTGACAATCCACGACCTGTTGACAGATTTCCTCGGCCGACCGCCTGTCTTGGACAACAAACAATGCCATCTCCCTGCCCTCAAAGAAAGGGAGAGAACCCTTAGGAATCAACACGTCCCCTTTGTTCTCACTGTAGATTGTATCGCTGGGTTCTGGACGCGGCGGCAGGCCATTCTGCAGCCTCCAAAACGGATTCGGGTGGACGTGCAAGGATGACAATGCCGATGGAAACTCGAGGAGACGGAGAAGCTCTCCGGGCAGGTAGTGAAGTCGGTTCAGAGAGAGATTGAGCTCTCGCAAATTGCGGAGCTCACTAATGCTCGGAGGTAGCTTGGTAATCTGATTGTTTCGGAGGCTGAGGTATGTTAGATGTTCCAGGCTGAAGAGAGCACTCGGCGCACGCACGAGCCTGTTATTAGACAAGTAAACACCCAGTTCTGGGTTCTTTGGTTCGAATGGGGCGTATTCGTGAACCGAGGGAATGAGTTCGAGCTCAGCTAGACGGGAGATGGGCCCGTTCGAGATAGCAGTGGCACCTAGTGATCTATGTTCCGGTCAGCTTTCCATGGATTGCCCTCAGTTCTCGTAAGTGGGCCTCTTATGGTAAAAGAGCAACGTACGTCAAGTCGATTTCGGGATCACCGCTCTCAATTGCCTCGTCGACTCGAGCGGACACAATGAGGTCCTCAGGAGACATAGACGTCGTGGGGCGCGCATTGCGTAACTGTGGGAGCTTCGGTTCGGGAGCCGTGTCTGGTTCGAGCGAAAACTCTTCGTCTGGTTCGACCGAAGCATCACTGCCCATCCAGACACCAGAATCTATTTGACGCTCGAATGCCCTCTTTGGCTTTTGGAGAGGACCTATCACTTCACCGAATGTGGAATCCGACGATGCAGGTACCTGTACTTGTTGGAACCAAGATCCAACGTAACGCTTCTTCCGGTGACGGCCACCAACATAGTTGTCTACGTGCGGATCGTCATCGCTGGAGAAGACGGCGGGGTCGCTTGAATTGGAGAAGAGAGGTGGTGGTGCGGATGGACCCTCTCGGTGACGCTTTCGGGTATTTGTGAAAGTCTGCGCGTGGGCGTCCCATGAGACTTTGGGAAGCTTAGGGAGGGTCGGCTCTTCGGCCATGGTAATGCGTAAGTTATATCTCAAGACGATTGCGTTGTAAGGATAACATCGAGGGGAGAAGGAGGTGTCTACATATTCATCACGCGTCGAACGTCAATTCTTAGGTAATCGAACGTGAGCACGCGACCGAACTAGTAGAGTCTCCACAGGCGCGTGCCACTTTGTACTGTATAGGTAAAGTAAGCACCAATGACATTGCGCCGATAGGTTTTACCTTACTATAATAGGTAGTCGAATGGCCCACCTCTGCGACCGATATCGTGAGTTCCGGCTCTGAGGTGTTGAGTCGCGAAATTGATGGAAGACGTAAGTACATAATAGGTTGGACCTAAACCTGCCTGTCGTGCTTCCCGCGGCTGGCAACATTTGTATTATTGGCATTATAGCGATGCTGCTAGTTAGTGTGTTCATGATGGATATACCGCCAAAGTGAATGTGCTGCCTTATTCCCGGCGCATTTCGTAATCACGTGAGTGCAATGACTTACACAAGGTCAAGAACAACCCAGTGCAAATGGAGTCAAAAGTCAACAATCTGCGATCCGGTCGGCGAGGCGGGTCGTCGCGATATTGTGTTGTCTCGGCTGAGTCCAGCCAGGCTGTGTCTAATCCCAGTCATCATCGTCATCGTCATCCACCGTGGCATGCCTGATATTCCCACTCTTGACTCCACCCCTTCCGGCCTCTTTGGCCTCTTCTGCATCTCTCCGTCTCTTGATCACTCTCATGTCCTTCGCGTCGACAGCGCCAACCTCTACCAGAAGATCATCGATCTGTAGCATGCTCGTTCGCACGCCGCCGATGGTTACAAGAGTGACGATCTGCTTTACGATATCGCCATTCTTATACACTAGGATGGTGGGGCAGTTGCGATCTGGATAATTCTCGATTGCTTTATCCGCTCGTATCTCGCAGAATTTGATGTCGCCATATTCCTTTGCTGCCTGACGCCATAGCTCTGACAGCACTCTTGACTCAACATTTGTTCCTACCGCAGATGTAAGGTTGACAAACACAGGACCGTTATTAGACGCCTCGGTGACCTGGCGCGCATATTCGGGCTTCGAAATTGGATATACGGAACCGTGTATCGACTTCTTGGTAAGGCTGTTCATCTCTTGTATACGCTTTTGCCGGTATTGCTCTAGAAATGCCTCGTCCTCTTCATCCTCTAGAGCGTCTAATTCGTCGAGCTCTTTCCCTTCTAGCCTATTCTCATGTGCTATGCGGCGGCCTTCAAGGATTGCTTCTTCGATCAGGGGGGTCGGTGAAGGCGGCTTTTCAGGAATGACGCCATGCTTGCGAAGGATATCATTCCTATGGTTCGGAGAGACATTAGCAATGGACGTAAATAATGCAGATATTAGGTACCACACCATTCTGTGTCGGCGTTCGGATCATCGATAGGAACAGCAATCCTTTGATCTACCGGGGCTGCCATAATGTTGATATTGAGTATATATGGATGGGAAGGATATGATAGGGGTTACGGCCACTCGAAAGAACGGAAGAGGAAGCAAAATCTATTAAAATATGTTGCTGCCTTCCGACTGCGCATGTTGCTTGCGTAGGGATACCCTACCTACCCCTCCCTCGAAGCAACGATCAGACAATCAAATCACAACATAATACCTGGGTACCCTCACACAGTACAAGCGCTAAGAAATCTTGGTACAAAACACTGTTTCCACAGCTGGCACTACAAGAACGCAGCTGTCCAACAATGTCTCCATTTACAGACTAATGTGGGTACCAGGTATCTCCCACAATGAAAGTGGATAATGTAAAAGCCCTAGCCCTCCTTATCGCTAAGCCTAATTAGTAAACACACTGAAAAGGGTCGGCAGACTTTGGCGCTTCGCCTCCTGTGGGACCACTGGAGCTTTGCCACCAACCAAAATCCTCGCTCACTGGTTCTTTTCCTTAGAGGAACTTTCTTCACACACAGACCTCTTCCCCTCATTGTCAACCATCTATTGCGAGCACAAAATCTGCCGTTTCCTCTATCAGATTTTCGTCAGCCAACATTACGCTTGCCAATCGATTGATCAAGAGATTCTCTCTGACAACTAGACAAGATGGTGAGTCGAGAAGAGTTTCTTTTATCCTGCTGGGTTCCGGACATGCCAGTTCAAAATACCACGACGCATATCCGCTACCCTTTAGACATTGCGACCGGTCTTCCTGCCCCGAAAAAAAAAAAAGATTCAAAGGTCACGAAAAAGCCAACCAAAGTGTTCGATGATGCACGACCTCAACAAATTACACGCCGGTATTGTCTTCGGCGTTTGAGTCGATGGATGGTTCTACGGGTCGATGGATACAATATATTATCAATTGGAGGCTGTGATGCTGACAAGATTTTCTACCTAGGTTCTCGCCGTTGACCTTCTCAACCCCAGCCCGGCTGCTGAAGCCAAGAAGCACAAGCTCAAGGTATGTACCGACAGATTCGCTTCTCTTAATCCCGATGGGTTGACCTAACAAACAACGGCAGACCTTGGTGCCCACCCCCCGGTCTTTCTTTATGGACGTCAAGTGCCCCGGCTGCTTCACAATCACCACCGTCTTCTCGCATGCCCAGACCGTCGTCATCTGCCAGGGCTGCACCACCGTTCTGTGCCAGCCCACCGGTGGCAAAGCCAGATTAACCGAAGGCTGCTCTTTCCGCAGAAAGTAGATGCATCATCTTGTTCTATTTTCGTTCTTAGGGCATTGGTCATGACTTGATGGCACAGTTCGGATATCTGCAGAGCTTCTCGGTGGCATGGGGCGCATAGAAAATTGGGCATCAACCTTCCGAACATAACGGACTTTTCGACTTCTGACGAATCTACATTTACGTCACTGCAGATAGACGACGGATACCAAAAAGTACTCCAATACAAAAGGGGCGTTTGGGGTCCTGATATCTTGCATCGTCCCTTCCTGCAAACTGGTTTCTTCTCTTGTTGTGTAGCTTGAGACCATCATCCACTACATCGAGCTGGTGGTGTTTTAGCACGGGTTGATAGCTGGAAACGGCTTTTTCATATGAGCTTTCCAAAGAGGTGCCTTATTTGGCAGATTCTCTGGAACGTGAGGACGTGGAGCGCCGATTGAGGATTGCTATACCCAGGTGCAGTGGTCTATGTTAATTTCACTGCTCCAAGCCAATTCATGTGTTCCACGGTTACATTTTGATGACATCTTAGTGCATTCGTCCCTACAATGTATGACGAAATCGTAAGCAAGTTTTGGACTCGACCAATATGTGAAACGAATCTAGCCTCGAGAGCCCTTATACTGTGTTGAATCTATACAGATGAACACATTTGATTGCCGCGTTTGGTTAAGTCAGAAACGTCGTGAGGACAGCTTCAACATATCTTTTCTATTACCCTGCATTCTGTTTCTTCTCGCCCCTTCCGAAAAGCACTTGCCACATAGGTACCTGACCAAGGTAGTTCGCATATGATGTAAATTGTGTAATGTCTCTTAAACGCAGTCTATTATCTAGACTTGAACCTCTAATAAGGACTCTGGTAACAATACTAAGATAGGCAAACAAGTAAAGTAGTTGATTCATGGTCATGGAGGCAGACACAAAGTTGGTTGAATCATTTAACGAAGAGCACTAACCATGTCGACTACCGTTATACATAGTAGATACCCATATATATATTGACTAGGATGGGCGAGCCTACAGTTTTATAGATACTACGGCATGTGTACTAGATTTCTAGATTATATTCCTTTATAGAAGCGAAGGGTGCAGTAGGTTAATGTGGCAAATTGCAATGCCAAAAACCCACTACCTGGAAATCTCGAGTTGTGCATAGCTAGTTAGAGGAATATAACTTTGGCATCAAAAGCTATCTAAACTGGAAGTATTACCTAAAGGCTAACATTGATAAGTTACAATAAGTAGGTACTGGTCTGAGCGGACCTCGGCAGCTGAGTGCTGTCCCACCGTAATCAAGGTGGATCATAAACGCGTAAAAACACGTTAATGACGCGAATCAATTTAACGTTCCTCCACCTTCTGTTCTCATCAGCCCCAACCCAAGCTGACCAAAACCATCATCTTACCAAACCAGCCTCCTTCATATAGAAGCTGTTGTGCTTTAACTGTCTTAATCCATTCATTCGTAATTGGGCTAGCTTTCCTCGGAATGTAATTTAGGTTTTGGTTTCTGGCCCGACCCCTGCTGATACTAAACTGGCTGTGTTTCAGCCAGGCATAGCCTGCCGCCCGTCCTTGGCCGTGCTGTGTAGTATTATAGCGCTGGCCTCTGGCTGAGCCCGCCGGAGTGGAGTGGAGTCATCCCCCACCACCTCGACATACAATTCAAAACATCATACCCATCCATTGCTGTGGTCCATCCGTCTTCAGAAACAGTTACAGGAATAGGGATATTGACAGGAGTAGGTATTAAATACCATGTCGGCCCCACGCACAAAGCGACAATTCGCCGGCGCAGCCAGCGATCCTGCGCAACGCCAGATTACCTCCTTCTTTACTACTTCCACTTCTGGACCGTTTGCGTCGCCCTTATCATCAGCATCTGCAACGCAACAATTCGACAACACCGCAAATCTTCCCGCATCTGTGCAGGCCAACTTGCTCTCGGTTGGCATGCGAGTGCGGAAATCCGTCCCGGAGGGATACAAGACAGGAAGCTATAGCACTTTCAAGCTGTGGGACGAAAGCGGTTCATCATATTCCGCCTCCGGAGCAACTACGATGGGCGAGGGTCAACGTTCGCGCGCAAATGCCTTCTCCTCGCCGCGAGAGCTCCTCCCCTTCTGTGGCATCCACAAGATCGGAGGCCTAGATGCACAACCAGAAAGCCCGCTTTTCTCCAGCATAAATACTGCGACAACATATCAGCCCACGTTCGGTGTTGATGAGGCCGACGACGAATACAACGATATGCCCGGACTCACGAGCACCCAAGAGTCCATCGAGTCGGATGCTGCTTCGTCCCCGAGCGGTCCGTCGCGAAAGCGCTCCTTCGTCGACGACGAAGAGGTGCAAGATGCCAATTCTAAGCGCCTCAACATGTGGTGCCATAATCAGCATATAGCCGTAGGCTTCAACGGCAGCGACCGCGCCATCGCGGTACCGCGTAAAGCAAGACTACGAAGCACCGTACCATATATGGCTGCTGCTGCGGCACACAGCCAGGGTAATATTAAGGTTGTCAGCGGCGACTTTGAGGAGGCTGAGTTCCTCGACCGAGAGACGTGGGAAGTCGATATGAGCGACGCATAGCCCCCGCCTCTTG
>Ga0247782_1000561_pt1 | contig 16550 bp, 11 predicted proteins | sample UWRJL019104C5_FD_179928 | JGI IMG/M metagenome (GOLD analysis project Ga0247782, IMG submission 179928) | Plant litter microbial communities from Arlington Agricultural Research Station in Wisconsin, United States - UWRJ-L019-104C-5 | ecosystem: Environmental > Terrestrial > Plant litter >...
TTATAAAAAAAAAAAAAATAGGTTATATATTTTAACTATAAACACTTTAGCTATTTTTTTTAATACATACTATATTGCTTTAAAAAGTATTTTAAAAAAATAAAGCATATTATAATAAAGTATAACACCTATAAAAGCTTTAACCTAACTTGTTAGCATATTGCATAAACTATATTAAAAAAAAAAACTTGCTATATGTTAGCTTACTAAGCACTAATTAAGTACTTGCTAACTTTTTAAGCTTACAATTACTATATTAATAGCTTTAAAATAGTATAGCATAAGTATAAATAAAAAGCAATAAGCAATAATAACTAAAATAGTAAAGCTAATAATGTTTAAATATAATATTTTATTTTTAATATTAAAATATTATTAATAGTGCATAGAACGCATAGCTACTTATATTACTTTTTTAGTTTTTAACTTGTTAACATAGCTAATGCTTACATATATACTATATAAGCATATTAATTAAGCAGTATTAATATGCTAAATAATATATAAAAAGCTTTATAAAATATTAATAACTAATTATTAAGTATTAAGTAGCTTTTTATATAGTTTGCTATATAAAAAGTTTTGCTTTTAGTTTAATAATAAAACAGCAGCTAATATATATATAAGCTTTATAAACAAAAGCTAAGCATATTATATATTTTGCAAATAATAAGCAATTTATTTTTTATATAATTTTAATTGCTTTAGTTTAAGCTTTAAGTAAAAAAAATAAAAAAATTATAAAAACAAAATAAGTACTTATTAAGTTTTAGCTTATTTTATACTAACATTTTTTAGTATATGTAGTATTACTATAATAATAGCATAAACTTAATAATTATATGCTTTTAAAAAAAACAAGTAAAGCTATTAAAGCATAGTTAAACTAGCTTTATTTAAATTAATATAAACTATAAAGTTATTATAAAAAGTAATAATATATTTAAAATTTATTAAGCAGCTTAAAATTATATAATAAATAAAAATAAGTAAGCTAATTTAAGCTAAGTACTTATTGCTAACTTGCTATTAATTTATTAAAAATAGCTAAAATACTTGCTATTATTTTAATTAACGCTTAAACGTTTTAAATATATTTATATATATTTAAGCATATATTTAAACTATTTAAATAGTATAAGTATACTTTATAACTAAAGCATATTTATAGTAAAAGCATTATTAGCTTAACACTTAATTAAAAGTAGGCAACTTTTTATAGTATGTTATTAATTACTGCTTAAAAATATGCTAAGTACTTATTAACCTTTTAGTAAAGTAAAGTAAATATTTTTTTAATGCATATTTAAGCGTTTTAAAAAAATTATTAGCACTTTTTAAAAAATAAAAGTATTACTATAAAAAAAGTGTTTAGTTTTGTACTATATATTATAAGCGCAAAGTAAAGCAAATTATAAGCAAATACTTACTAAAAAATAAAACTAGCTTATATACTGCAATAATATTTTTTTTATAAGCTTAAAATAAAAACAATTAAAACTAAATATTAAATATTATTATAAGTAAGCATTAAAATAATGCTAAGTACTTATAAACTAATTTTTATGTAGCGCATCTTGCAGCTCTAACTTATAAAAATTTAAATAAGTAAGCTATATATTATTAAAACAAAAAAATCTGTTTAAGCTTTATTTAAGCTTTATTATTAATTTTATTATCTAACTAAAATTATATAGCCTTTTATATAAACTTAGCAAAAATAAGCTATATAGTAAATAGTACTAAAATTTTATTAAGTACTTACTAAAATATTATAGGCTGCATATAAGCATAATAGTACTTATTAACTTGTTTTTGCTATTATATAATATAATTTTATTAAAAACTAATAAGTAATAGCGTGCAAAGCAATATTTTAAAAATATAGCATATAGTTATTTTATTAAAATAACTTTGCTAAAAGTTATTAAACAAGTATTTAATTTAAAAAAAGTAAGTTATTTTTTTTTATTTATATATTTACTAAGTACTTATATAAAGGTTGTTAACCTAAACTAGAACAGCAAAAAAAAAAACGCGTGCGTATATATTTTTATTAATAGCGTAGCTTTTAATTTTTTAGCCTAATCTATAAAAGAAAACTACTTTAAATTATATATTAAAGCTTTAAAAGTATAACGCAAAATATGCTTAAGCTTTTACTAAGTATTATAATTGCTTTGCTATTTAAGCAGCAGCGTTAAGCAACGCTAAAAAACTTGCTTTTTTTAAGTTGTTTTTAAATACTAAAAAGATTACCTACTCTAAGTTATTACTAAACACTAAAAAAATTACTAAGCTTATTTTTTACTAAGTATAAAAATTTTAATATAATTTTAATAATATTTTAATAAGTACTTAATATAGTATAAGCATATTATATTATAAAATATATAAAGTTAAAGCTAAAATCTTGTATTAAAAAAGCTTAACAACTAGTATAAAAAAATTAAACTTTAAAAACTAAAAGCAAAAGCTAAAACTTTAGTTTTTAAAAATAAGCTTATATTATTAAAAGTTAAAAAGCTTAAGCAGCAAGCAAAAAAAAGCTAATAGCTAATATTATTTTTTTATTCTTATTAAGTACTTATAAATTACTTAGCTTTATAGCTGCTAACACTTTTTATAAATTTAGTTTTTAATATACTTATTATAGCAATATAACATAACTTATATAATAAACTATATTTTTAATTTATTATATAAAGTAGTAATAATGCTATAATATATTATAAAAAACCTAACCTAAGTAACTATAAATTATAAAGGTTATTATATTTTAAATGCTAAAATATAAATAAATATTTATTAAAAAAAAAAAAAAAAAATAAATAAAAATAATAAAAAATATAAAAATTTAAAATATAAAAAAAAAAAAAATAATTAAAATTTTTTTTTTTTTTTTTTTTTTTAAAGCAATGTTTAGCGTAAATTTTTAGCATATAAACATTGCTAATATGCTTTAAGCAATGCTTTTTTTTTAAAGCAATATTTAGCGCAAATATTATAATATAAATACTTAAATTGCTTTTTTTAAAAAGCAGTGCTTAGTTTAAGTACTTAATAAGTATATAGCATATTTTAATAAAAAGGCTTATTATTTTTTATTTTATTTTCTATTTTATTTTTTTTATACTTTAAGCTTTTTGTTTTTTGTAATAAAGCCTTTTTAGTTATTATTTTTTTATAATTTTTTTACGACTAAGGTTATAAATTATAAAAGAAAGCTATATTTAAATTAAAAAAATAAGTACTTTTTAAGGTTTATATATTATTTAAAGTAAATTAATAAATATTGCTATTAACTACTTAGTATATATTGCTACTAAAGTATAGTAATAGCTTTTATTTTTTAGTAAATAGTTAAAATAATAAATTAATAATGCAAAAATATTTTTTAAGCAAATAGTTACTAAAAGTAAAGCTTTTAAACTTTTTTTTAATATTAAAATTAAATTTATTAGCTTAAAAAATTAGTAAAGTAATAAGCATGTTTAGATTAAGGTAATTAAAATTGTTTAGTATACTATTAAGTATATTAAAATTATTAAATTAAGTACTTATAAAATTATTAAAAAAGTTTTTTATTTTATTTTTATTATTAAAAAGGTTTAGTAATAATATAGGTTTAAAGCAAGAACTTTAACTAATACTATTATTTTTTGTACTAAGTATAACTAGTAATAGCTTATATATAAAATAAGTACTTATATTGTTTTTATTATTAGTTATTATCTTTTTATAGTTAGTTTTACCTTTTTTGTTATTAGTTTTATTTTCTTTTTTTTTATTATTAATATTTATTTTTTTATTATTTTAAAAAAGAGCAGGCTTTTAGTTTTGCATATTATTTTTAAACTAAGTACTTTATAAAATAATAAGCAGCTAGTTTTAAAAAGTAAAGCTATTGTTTTAAAAAAGAGCAGGCAGCTAGTTTTGCATATTATTTTTAAACTAAGTACTTTATAAAACAATAAGCAGCTAGTTTTAAAAAGTAAGGTTATTATTTTAAAAAAAAGCAGGCAGCTAGTTCTGCACATTATTTTTAAACTAAGTACTTTGTAAAGCAATAAGCGCTGCTTGCTTTTTTTAGCGCTAAAGCAAGCTATATATTAGTTGCTTTAATTTTTAGCTTTTAAAATTATTATAATATTTTATGCTTTATTGCTTGCGCTTGCTATGCTTAAAGCGCATTTATATATAACATTTAAATATATAAACAAGCAAGCATTTTAAATATTTTAAGTTAATAAGTTTTTATTAAGTATATAGGTCTATTTTATACTTTTAAATTTAGCTATACAATAGTTTTTATATGCAGTTTTAATTTTAGTTATTATTTATATTTGCTTTAAATTTAGCTATAGCATAATAAGTACTTAGCAAGTATATAATTTTGTTTATAAGTACTTATAATTTTTTTTTTACTTTTAAAGCTAAGCAAAAAAGCTTAAAATAAATCTAATAAATTTTTTTTTAGTAGCTTTATTAGCTATTAAAAAGCTTTAAAAATTAAATAATTATTAAAGTCTATATGCTACGCATAAAACTTTTTTTAATATTTTAAATTAGTAAATACTTATTAAAAACACTTAAGCAAAACAATTACTTATAACATACTTTTAAGCAGGCCTGCAAATCTAAGCTACCTATTATAATTAAAACAAGCAGCATTTTTTATTTTACTATTTTATAAGCTTTAACGTAGCAAATATAATTATTAGCACTAGTTTTACAAAAGTTAGCCTACTAAATATTAGCAAAATCTTATTAAGTAAACCGTTTTATATTAATACTATATTTTTGCAAAAAATTATATTGCTTTAATTATTTACTTTTTTTTTAAAACAGCAAAACAGTTTACTTAAAAAAATAAAATACTTTTAGCCTTATTTATTTATTAATAAGCACTTATTAAAAACATAGTACAAATATTTTTTACTTTAATCTTAAATAAAAGCATTTCTTTAAAGCATTAAAGCAGGTTAGCATAATTTTTATATTTTAACTAAAACTAATATTAGCACTAAATAGCTAAGTACTTAGCAAGTATACTATACTATTTACTTACTATTAATATATAGTTATAGTTTAGCAAAAATACTACCTAAAATAACGTACTAAAGCCTGCTTTGCTTTTTATTTTGTGCGCGCTTATAAAGTACTTATAAAGTATTTAAAGTAACGTAGCAGTTTTTTTTTTTAGTATGTAATAAGGGCGTGCAGCAGTAAAGGTTTAATAGTTAATATAAGCAAAATAGTAGTAGTTATAGTAGCAAAGGTAGTAGTACAAGTAGTAGTGCAGCAGTAGTAGTAGTAATAAAAATATAGTAGTAGTAAAAAAAGTAGTAAAAGTGGTTATATATTATAAAATTAGTAACTATAAGGGGCGCTTTCTTTACTGCTATAAAAGGGCACCTTTTATATTAACAATTTCTTAAAGTAAGTACTTAGTAAGTACTTATACGGTTGGCTTATAAACTACTAATTTCTTAATATTCTCTAGCTTAGCCTAGTATTGCTTTTTACTATTAGTCCTGGCCTAACTACGTAGTCCTGGCCGCTACATAACTACTGGCCTTACTAAAATAGTGGGTTGTCTATCTACAGTTAGTATGCCTTGGCATACAGGGCTTCCATACCTGGTTTCATGTGTAGTCACCTACACAAGCTGTGTTTAACATTGGGAAGCACCACCCTCGGAGAACTCGACTATCAGACTAACTTACTGGATTACGAGAAGATCTGTACATCTCATTGTTTTCTTCGCCATCTGTCCTAGGCTATAGAATATGCGGCCCACAATCAACCGAATGACGCAGAATGCGTTGAAACGTGCTTCTGCAAGGGGCTATTCCACTGAAGCGTCAAAAGTTCGCCATCTCATGACAATTGGTGATCTAAGCACTGCCGAATTCTCTAAACTAGTCCTCAATGCCGCTGCTCACAAGAAAGCCGTTAAGTCGGGACAGGTACCTGCAGCAATCAAGGATAAACTGCTGGGCCAAACTGTTGCTATGATGTTCAGCAAACGAAGCACGCGTACTCGTGTATCGACGGAGGCGGCTGTGGCAATGATGGGAGGACACCCAATGTTTCTAGGGAAAGACGATATCCAACTAGGCGTGAGTTTCACAAAGCGTCATTTATTTATTTGTTTTTATCTTACATAAGTGTAGGTGAACGAATCATTATACGACACCTCGAAGATCATCTCGTCTATGACATCTTGTATGGTGGCCCGAGTTGGTCCCCATGACGATGTCGCAAACTTGGCGAAACACTCCGATGTACCGGTTATAAATGCACTCTCTAACGACTTCCATCCTCTCCAAACTATTGCCGATTTCTTGACCATTCACGAAGTATTCTCCCAGCAAGTGCCGAACTCTTCCGGCGTCGTCCTAGACCGCCTGAAAGTTGCCTGGGTTGGTGACGCCAATAATGTTCTATTCGACTTGGCTATTGGCTGTGTCAAGCTGGGCGTGGATATCTCCGTAGCAACTCCAGAGGGCTACCGCATTCCGGAAACAATGATGAATTTCATCAAGGAACAAGCGAAGACAGCATCATCTCCGGGAAGTATCACAGAGTATTTCGTCCCTGAGGAAGCTGTTAAGGATGCAAATATTATTGTAACCGACACATGGATTTCTATGGGTCAGGAGGAAGAGACTCAAAAGCGCTTGAATGCTTTCGCTGGATTTCAAGTCACAGACGAGCTGGCTAAGAGGGGCGGTGCCAAGCCAGACTGGAAGTTCATGCATTGTCTTCCTCGTCATCGTGAAGAGGTGAGCGATGAGGTCATGTATGGTCCGCGATCACTGGTATTCCAAGAGGGTGAGAATCGTCTGTGGGCAGCTATTGGTACGTTTACCCTCCAACTTGGTGTGATCCCTCTACTAACTTCTGCGCAGCTGCCCTAGAAGGGTTTGTTGTAAACAAAGGAAATCTTCTCTGAAGTACTTGCTCAAAGGAGTGATGATCATCAAGAATTCAGAGTGTAAAAGCAGCTCTTTAGGGCTCGAGGTAAACCATCGAGTCCATCTAGGCCCATCGATATATATCCGTCGTCAGAACGGCTGATTAAAATGTGAATGCATATCAAAATTGTAAAGTTTGCACTAATAACCTGTATCTATTACAACTTTGTGATATGGAAATCAATCATCAAGTTAAGCCTTTGATAAACGCCAAGAATCCCATTTACGCCTATTTTGAGTAATATTTAGCCAGGAGGCAATTGGCTAGCATCGACAACCTCATCCGCTTCCTTGTGAATAGCTTCCTCATCGGGGCCGTACAGAGGTGAACGGGGCAGCGCCATGAGACCGGTACGTGTGGATTCGAGAACACCGAAGGGGGCGATCAACTTCATGAAGGAGTCGATTCTCACAGGCTTCGCGGAACTATAAATGCGTAAGCAATCAAGAACAAAAAGAGAGAGAACAGGGGTGTTCCGGAACATACACTTCGACAATGCAGCTGTTAGTGCTAATATCCAGAACCTTCCCGCCGAATTGATGTGCAAAGTATGTGATCGACTTCAGATGCTCGTGTTTATGCCGCAAAGCTTGACTAGCGACCATCTTGCTTGGGTGGAAATCCTGGGCGATCTCCCCCAGGGTCCTCTCGCTGGTCTCGGGGTCAACCTCGGCGGTCATCTCACGATGATGTGCCAGCAGCTCTTCGAAATATTCTGGTCCCAGAATGTTGATCTTGGCAAGGAGTAGCTCACGCTGGACTAGAGCGGCGTTTGTATAGTCTAAAACAGCCCAAACAGGGACAAGATCCTCCAATTGTCTACGAGCCTGCTCGACTACACCATCTTGGCCGGTCAGAACGATGGTCATTCGTGATAAGTCTTCGACTTCTGTGTTACACACGACCAGAGAATCGATATTGAAGCCACGGGCGGCTAAAATCCCAGAAACTCGTGACAATACACCCGGTTCGTTTTGGACCAGACAGTTTAGGATATGACGCTTTGCGGGGGCCATAGAAGGAGTCGGTGTCTCGTACAAAATATTAGAGACGGCCGCCTGAGCCGACCATGCTGACGGCGTGTCGCTGGTGGGAAGAGGAGCTTGACGACGACGGATGGCTTTGTAGGCAATGGCCGAGGTCGAGCTGCTATTCGAGCTCCATCGAGTAGCGATTTGCGGACCGGCGCGCAAAGCTGCCGAGGCTGCTCGGAAGCAGATGGCTTGGGTAAATGTTCGAGATGCCATCATCCTGATCATCAATTAGGACTCGAAAGCCCTTTGACCAGATACTGGCTAATTCTCGCGACCAGAATTTTATAGAACTGGTGGTATTGTCTTCCCAGTTTGACTCACGACAAACAGGGAGAAAAAGTTGGGTGGGTAAAGTAGCTTATTCACGGTGAAGAGTGAAGCTAGGGGTCTAACTGCGATTATCGGAGGCCCATTTAATGCATGGAAATTGAGTCTACCAAGTACCTAGTCTCCGATTTGCATGTTACGTACATAAGCTGTGATAAGTATGTACGTACATATATGGGGAGGTCATGTACTAAACGAAGCACCAGCCTCAATTTCTAGAATGTATGTGTTGTGAGCGGGAAGGGGGCAGCACCCGAATTGGGTTAAACCGTTTTATTTACATTTGCGCATGCTTAGCATTCACTTGACGCTAGTCTTAATTCGGCTTTATTTGATGAATATCATCCTGTTCTGTACTGCTCAATGCCTATCTGGTGGCTTAGGTAGGCACTTGCTCAGTACTTACCGGTAGGCACTTGCCAAGAATACATTTTTCTAGGCTGGCTGGAACTTTCTGCATCTTGAATTGCTCTCGCCTTCAATTCTTCGCAAGAGGATAGACAGGATCTTCGATACCAACCACTCTATCTTATCTACTCTTTCCAACTGATATGGTCATTTTGTGTCTTCTCGATGCGTCATTACTTCTTTAGCTATAAGTCCCACCAATCCCCCCAATCTTGATCTCGGACGACACGGTTACCATGGACGATAGCGAACGCCGCACCACGAAGAGGTCGCGTTTTGACCAGACAGAGCCTGAACCTCGCCGCTCCAGATTTGATCGGCGATCACGTTCACCAGCTGCCCGCAAACTAGACAGTACTCGCGATCGCAGCCCTATAAGCAGAGGTCCCGACAGCGCGACGCCTGAGACTAAGAAGAGCCCTGTAGATGCTGCTGCTGCTGCAGGTTTGTCGAACGTTTTCGTTAGTCGATTGTGTTTAGATAACCCATCATGCTAACCATCAAACTCTTACCAGCTGCCGCTGCAGCAAAGATAAACGCTTCGATCCAGGCGAAAAGAGGAGTTCAACATGTCGATGTCCCACCTATTAGGTCTGCGTCTGCTACCTCAACGGGTAGCGGTGATGCGAATGCTGGAAAGAATATCAATGGCGAAGTCTACGTCTCCGATGGCGATTACATCAAAGATATTGAAGTCAATGATCTACGGAACCGCTATCTCTTGACAAAAGGATCCACACAAAAGATGGTAAATAATGCCCTTGGTCAATTTCTACTGATCCATTTCAGAGTTCTAGCCCTTTGCCTGGGTTCTACCCTCCAGTTCTATCCCTAGTCGTGTACGGACAGTGTAGCTTACATAGAAGCATACCAGCTCGCACACGACTCCCCTCTTTGGCATCTGCTGACCTCCGCTGCGTGATCTAGATCAAGGAAGAAACCGGAGCTGGTACGAGACACCTTCCAGATTTTCTGTTAATATATTGCTAGAATAATAGTTGACTTTGAAAAAGATGTCACGACGCGCGGCAATTATTATCCTGATAAAAGCATGGCGACCCCGGCGGTAAGTAAGCTCCGCGAAATGAACAGCCATGGCATTGGGCTGATGGGTTTCTAGGCACCGCCTCTCTTCCTCCACGTCACTAGCACGACAAAGGCTGGGTTAGATGCTGCAGTAAAGAAGATTGAGGAGATGATGAAGCAAGAACTCCCGAACCTGGTTGACGAGCGACGATTTCGCCGCCGAGATCAGGAGCAGGTTGAGCGTGACGAATTCGGACGCGTAGGTTTTACATTGCCAAAAAGCAGGTTCTCATACGTATGGACTGACTTGACTTTAGCGTAAATGGCCCGAAGCCAAAATACCCATCAGTCTTGAGCCTGTGCAAGGGTTCAACTTGCGCGCTCAAATTGTTGGTCATGGAGGCGCCTACGTCAAGCATATCCAACAAGAAACCGGATGCCGTGTGCAGATCAAAGGTCGAGGTTCGGGTTACCTCGAGGCCTCTACCAACCGTGAGAGCGATGAGGACATGTATCTTCACGTAGCGTGAGTGCATTGCTTTCCCTGTCATATTTCTTCACGGTATTCTTGCATCTAACATGACAGTAGAGGCCCTGACGCAAACATGGTTGAGAAAGCTAAGGAACTATGCGAGGACCTCGTCAATAAAGTCAAAGAGGAATATGAGGAATTTAAGTCACGTCCACCGAGACAACATTATGGAGGTCATGGAGGCCATGGAGGTGGGGGAGGTTATGGCGACAGATCGTATGGTGGTGACCGTTACGGCAGTGATCGATACGGCGGCGACAGGTATGACCGATCTGGCGGCCGTTCTGGTTCATACGGTGGTCACGGAGGTTACAACAATTCACCTGCCCCTCCCGGAAACTCGGCCTCCCCAGCACCTGGTGGTGCTGGCAGCCCCCCAACGGGGACTAATGATTATGCTGCCCAATATGCGCAATACTATGGTGGACAGGATCCCTACGCGGCGTATGGCGGTTATGCGGCGTAAGTAATGTTTTCGCTGGTCTTGAATGTGCCAACTAACATATTGCGGGTTAGATACCTCCAGTACTATCAATATTACACGGCTCAAGCGGCTCAGCAAGGTTCACCTGCACCTCCTGCCCCCGGAGCTTCTGCTTCACCTCCGCCTCCGCCACCAACAGAAGCCCCTCCACCACCTCCAGGAGGTGCCGGTCAACCGCCTCCACCCCCGCCCCCACCTCCTTCAGGAGCACCTGGCGGTTATGGTGCTGTACGTTTTCTCAGCCCGGATAGGACATCCTATTGTGCTTAGCTAACCACCTTTTTAGGTCCCACCACCGCCCGGGCTTTGAGTTGACTTCCTCGTGGCTAACTATAGTCGATGAACAAATAATTACCCCGACAGATGTCTATTACATAGAACCATGCCACAGGGCAGGGAAAAGTTAATTCGGTTGCTTAAGATTTAACAGAATGCTTGCTAGGCATATTCTTACAAGAGAGCAAGTGCCGCTATCGCTATACCAAAGACTTAATATGTTGATGGCTTACAATAGGATGACAAGTCTAAAATTAGGTGTCTATAAACCCATACCCAACTTGAAGCCATGCGTTACAGGTATGTTTATAGGAAGTAGCACGGGTATGCATATATCTGGGCATAGCGATTGTAATACCAAGACATAGGGATTTATCGATAAGATAAGGCCAACCAGCTCCGACTGGGAGGGTTCAGCTAGATAGGTAGTTAGGTTCGACTCCTAATAATAGTGCTGTATGGTTTTCGCCTGGTTGGCTCAACTCTCCGATCAAGTGAAGCTCCAATGGAATGAGGTTCACCTTACTTGATTTCCTGTCGGCCGCTAACCTCACTATATCCAGTTGACCGTTGTCCGCAATTCGGTATGTACACATAGGTACCTACCTAAGTACTTACAGAGCGCAGACGTTAAAGACAACATCTAAATTCTTTCTGTATGTGTCCTGTATCTCGCCATGAGCCATCAGCGATACCCTTCTATCGATCCTAAAGAACCCCATTCTGTCTCGCTGAAGGTCTTACGGTAATAGAAGCTTCTGTTTTGACCGGCTGCCTCTCTTGATACTAATTCTCGAGCATAGACTATCGCGACCATCACTCGTTGCTCAACACCCGCTATCCTCACCACTATATAGTCCGCCCGAAATCGCAGCTCCAATTCCGGCCTCCCTCGCCTATAGCGCCAAAAGCGACACGAATCCAGAACCTTTCTTATTGGCCCCGATACTGAATCTACCGCCCTCATTCGGTTCCGCCTACGTTGGAGAGACGTTTAGTTGTACATTATGTGCCAACCATGATATACCGCCCAGTGCAGCTGAACCAACATCAGCAACGACACCAACGTTTCCTACACCCAGTATTGCAGTAGCGCAGCCAGCAAAGAAGAAATTCATTCGCGATGTACGTATCGAGGCGGAAATGAAGACGCCGAGCGCCTCTACAGCACAGAAACTAGTCTTGCAGCCTGTGGAAGAAACGGCAGAAAGTCAGGGTAGTGATGGGGCGAAACAGAGTAGCGGCACGGACATGGAACCTGGTCAGACACTGCAGAAAATTGTGAACTTCGATCTCCACGAGGAAGGAAATCATGTGCTCGCCGTGACGGTCAGTTACTACGAGGCAACAGAAACGAGTGGTCGTGTCCGCACCTTTCGGAAGCTGTACCAGTTCATTTGTAAAGGCTCCCTAATTGTGCGGACGAAAGTCGGATCCCTACAGTATCCGCCAAGCACGCCCCGCTCAGAGGAGGCTGGCAGGCGTTGGGTCATGGAGGCGCAGCTGGAGAACTGTAGCGAGGACCTCATGCAGCTACAGCGCGTGGGCTTGCAGCTAGAACCCGGGTTCCGGTATCAGGACTGCAACTGGGAGGTCAGCGGTGGAGGTAAGCCGGTCCTGCACCCAGGCGAGGTCGAACAGTGCTGTTTCGTCGTCGAAGAGGAACGGCAAGATGCCGCGGCCGAGGATCGCGATGGAAGGATTATATTCGGCGTGCTGGGCATAGGCTGGCGGAGTGAGATGGGCAACAAAGGCTACCTCTCTACCGGTAAGCTCGGCACGCGGGTGACTGCTAGATAGCACTTCGCAGTGCGAATAACACGTCGTAATACAAATCCATGAATTACGAAAGCTAGGTGAGTGAAAATAACTGAATGAGAGCATTTCGGAATAGACACCCTTGTGTTGATTAGAAATCATAAGTGCTTAGCGGACACAGTACTAGCCACTCTGTTACCTGTCATATATCGTTTGAGATTCTGCTGGCGTCACCGCCTCGTCCTGTGCTTTCATAACACAATTGACTTATCAGGAGGCACATAGTACTGGCGGCCAAATAACCATGAGCATAAGTCAAGCGGCATATGACGCTTAAGTCGAAATCTTACCCTTTGTGTATCTGCTTGAAACTTTCCTACCATACTTATGTAAACTCTAATGACTTGACACACGACGCCTGAGACCTAGCAATCAAGTCATTTGCCAACTGCAGTTAAGGGGTAAGGTTATGATACAGTAATGCCATTAAAGCAGCTCATGTTGGTTCTCGTCCTCGTTCTTCCCTCTCAAGGTTTAACAGAAAGACTCGAGACATGTCTGTAATGTCCGTCTGCTCCTGTTATTATGCACTGAGGACTACATTATATGGATAGCTCGTATCATGAAATTTCACAGCATCGAAATAGTCGTGCCTGGTATGGAATAACTTCAACCCATGGCTTGCGTCTAAGTATAGAAAGAACACTCGGCGGCTGTTTGAGCAAGCAAAGAAACCAGGTAAGCACACCTAGGTAAGTCGGTAGGTACCCTGTCATGAATCTGTCTATAACAACATGTCAATATAGTCAAGGGGACCCGGTACGTCCCGCGCGGCAAACGTGTGCTGGTATGGCCATGGTATGGTGGCGTAAACGAGGCGGGCAAAATCACAGGGAACTATAAAAGCTGAATTATCTAGAATACGAGACGGGGTTTAAGGAAAAGGTGACATTTTACACATCGCGCCCCTTTCCCGGCTACCTGGATATTATTTCCGGCGACTGTTCGTATTCAACTTTTGGCAAATTTGAGAAATATAGCATAGCCCCGCCAGAGAGGAGGTTGAATGCAGTGGGAAGCCTAGACAGTTTATTTTTATAAATTTTTGTCAGTTTTTTTCATTCGAGTCTTGAGATAGCTGATGCTCCTTGGGGAACACAACGGCAAGCGACACCCCGGCTAATAGCATAGGAGAACAATAGGTACAAAAAAAAGTGGAAGAAGAAAGTTTGGTGGTAAACAAACGCGAACAAAATAAAGATAGCGAGTAATCGAACGTTTTCCTTCGTATACAAGAATTTGGCTGTCAGATGGTAACTCTTTTCTGTTATTTAATTTTTTTTGGCCCCTTCAACATAGCGCGCCGGTTGGGTAGTATCGTCAGGTGGCTCGCGTTCCGAGGTGCCGGACCTGTCGCGTCCCACGTTGTCATATGCCAGGTACCGTACAGCTCGGAACAAAGCTAATGAATAAAAATGATGCAAGCAGAAGAATATAGTTTAGCTAGCTATTCGAGCTAGGCATGCAGGGGAATACCCAGCTGAGTTGCAGACGCAGACCTGAGTTTACCAATTGTGTGGATAGCACGATTCGTGACGTGTTCAATTTAGGGGGAAGCTTGTAAACTTCAACGTCATTAGCCTGACAGAGACGCGCTCTCACGCGTAAAGAGCTATTGCTATTCCCCCACTGCCTGAATTTTTTTCTCTCCTTTGCCGTGCAGTAATCTTAGGCTGGTACCCTCAAATCAGGTATGGGACGGGAAAGAGAACGTGTCGCGCCGGCTGTCCAGAACCAAGGTAACACAACGCCTTAAGTCATGTAATATGGAGGTCTGGCCCGAAACACCACGAATGGCGGCTGGCCGATAGTCAGGGATGGGTGGGCGGGTTGTATTACTTTGTTTACACTTTGTTTACACTTGTTGACACGGTTGAAGTGTCTTTCTGATCCACCTCTTCCCGATATATGCAGGGCTGCGTTGCCGGACGGGAATCTTAAAACAATGAGAAAATGTGACTAAACCGCCGTTTGTCGTTTTCCGCCACGAGTGACACTTGTACTACACAGCAGCTCGTGCAGAATTCGTCCTCGGTAAACCTCCCCCCGGGTAGCGACTGATTAACCTACCTAACCTATGAAGAGCTTAAGCGAATATATGCACATCATCATTCGCAGCTGCCGCTGGCTGACCAGAGTCGCCCACGCTCTGGAGTCATTTGCATAACTACCGACCTGGTACAGCTGTGTGTGTGCAGGCATGTGGATATCAGGAATCAACACATTTGGAATGAGACGCCTTCACCGATTGCCTGTTCCTCCCCGCCTAGCCTAGCAACAAAGCATGCTCGCGAGTTAAAGGGACTGGCTTCGTTAATGCTGTAAGTACTGAGTATGTACTTTCTAAGCTCCTCGTCTGCCCCTCGGTTGCCATGTTGCCAAGAAGAACTGGATTTTGACAGATGATCTTCTCCCTCTTTTTGGCACCAAATCCTCCTTTGGGTGGACTGCCCACGGGCTACTGGCACGAAGCCACGCCGTTAGAAGGCGACGCGGGGCTACACAGAGCTAGCGAAGGTCCCCGAATTCCGAAGTACCTAGTTAGATACTTCATCACTATTGCTGTAGATAGGTAGTGTGCACAAGCAGTTGATGGTATGTACAGTACCTTACTCCCATCTTATTATCATTAATAGGAATATCTGGAAATGGCGATCATCTCTTGATGATCAACAACTAGTGACAGGGTATAATGAACCCTTAAACTTCCAAGTACCCAGGCATATTGTTCCTGATGATTACATCATCGTGATGACCCCGATCGCGGATAATAACAACATGTGCACGGCATCGCCAAATCCAACATCTGCCCTGGACTGTGCATGGCTATGCATGGTCGGGGGTCATGCTCACTGTCGTGATAGAAAAGGAGGGGGTCTGGAGAAAAGACACGAAGGTCACAATGGGAGACTGGATATCAAGAAAGACGGTTCATGTACACCACATTTTGCCGATTCCCTACTGATTTCCTACTCGGGTGCTGTGCAGTGAAACCCCCACCCGTGAAACATGAAGCTGGCTGATTTTGGATGTGTGGGCATCTTCAGTGGCCCCGTCTGTCCAGTGGCATCTCGTGAACGCCTGGAGGAAGCGTCCGATAAGGTACTGTTGATATATGCTGTCCTGACCGATGCTTGCTTGTCTGGATGAATGCCTACATACACAGATATGTAAATGAGGCTTGCCCGTCTATTTGAGCGGAACCGACGGTGTTCGGGTCCGGGTACGATGCATGTTGCGTACCTACATACATACACGCATGCATACAAGCATACAAGATAGGTAAGCCTATATCAACCACAACCCAATCTACATGCCTACGTGCTAGGCTATATATCTCTCCTGCATTGTCTAAGCAGGGAATCGAGGACACGTCGATGGCCGACCCCTGCTTTGTTTCCGATTCTCAGTAGAGACGATTTGCTGCTGACCAACACCAACAAGCCATGATATCGCTTGACAACAACATTCGGATGAAAATGGAGCCTAACTGGTGCTTCGGTCGCCTAAACTATCCACTATTGCGGTGTGGTTGTGGGGACAACATACCGGTATGAGAAGTATGTACTGTACATGACTACATAACTTATTCTGCATACCGAAAAAAAAAAAAAAATAGAGAGACCAATCTAGTTCCTGCTAAAAAAAAAGTTTCTGAAAA
>Ga0247782_1000562_pt1 | contig 16549 bp, 13 predicted proteins | sample UWRJL019104C5_FD_179928 | JGI IMG/M metagenome (GOLD analysis project Ga0247782, IMG submission 179928) | Plant litter microbial communities from Arlington Agricultural Research Station in Wisconsin, United States - UWRJ-L019-104C-5 | ecosystem: Environmental > Terrestrial > Plant litter >...
AAGTTAAAACAAAAAAGAAAGAAAAAAAAAAAAAAAAAAAGAGAAAGAAAACAGAATGGAAAGGAAGAATTACAAACCGCACTCCAAACGCCAGCAGCAAGGCATCGCAGGATGAAGACCGCTTCCAACGTGCCCGCATCAACACCGAAGCACAGATACTGTACAAACCCCTCAGAACGCCGGTCTGAGATCGACCTCTCAGCCATGCCCTTAAAATACAGATCTGGATAAAGTGAGCCGTAGATCTAATCACGGGCTCAAGAAAGGATCAAGTTGTACAGTTAGATTAGTTGTCGACTGACGACGGCGGCGCAATGACGACTAGACGCCACCGCCCATGAACGCAGCGAGGTCGTCCAGCTCAAGCATTTGCCGCTCAAATGCCATGCACAGTTCCCCACTTGTCATGTCGGTCGGCCCGGCAATCGTTGCCGGTTCAGCCGGCGGGCGACCAGATGGAGGGACAGGTGACTCCTGTTTGGTTGCCGGAGGGCTTGCCGTAGCAGGTGTTGATGTGCCTACAGATCCACTACCATTGATCGTGGTAAACCCGGATTTGCGTGGCGGTTCGGTACCGTTACGCTCTCCTGATTCGGGGTTGGCCGATGTATGTCGCTCATATCCCACACCCTCGAAGTTATTATCTGGCTGGCTTGCGATATCGTCTTTGATCGATGATGGAGCGGGCTCCATGGCCGCACGACTGGCACTCCGGTCCTCATTTGAAAGTACCTTGGCCATGACCACAAGGTGACGGAACCAAGGGACCGCAAGCAGATACGTATTCGCACCCTCCTCTAGGAAACGCATGCCATCAGCCACAATCGCCTCGGCACTCTCATTCACATCGACAGGGGTTAGACCCTTCAGACTGAACCAGGCCACAGTGGCGCATGCAGTAAAGCAAGAGAATAACATGACGAGAGGGAAGGTTGGCATGGAATCCTTGTCCGCGTTCGCTTCTAGGGCTTGCAGCAGGGAGACAACACTGTGCGATGCAGCGAAAACCCGATCGACAGTTTGAAGATGTGCATGCGGAGCCATGCGCCAAGTTTCATGGTCAAAGGACTCCGCCGTCACGAAATGAAGGAGCCTGCGGCGATGGATCATGATAGTAGCACAATGCAACAAACAGTGAAGCATCGCATATGTGTGACCGCTGCCCATAGTAATGTGGAGGTTGATATGACCCGGTTTATCAACGAAATGCGAGGGCAACGAGTTGCGCACGGTTTCGACACCGGCTTCCAGCTGAGCACACTGTTCCTCGGAAAATGTCTCGGGCGTGACCGTGGTCAACATCTCGACGACATTCCGCCAGGCTTGAGTGGCCATCACTATATGACCGAACTCACCGACCTCGGCCACCAGGGCACCCTCAGGAAGACCCGGCGGGGGGTGGCCCGCCAAGGTGCGAACGAAGACAGGTGTACCGAAATTGAAATTCATGTCCAGACACGGAAGAGGAACATCTTTGACATCATGGTGAGAGACTGCCGGGTGGCGGCCGGGGCTGCTGGTCAGAAAGCAATCAAGGATGTAGATAAGCCACAATGTTCGACGGAAAGATTCGTCCTTGATGAACTGATCGGGATCTGCGCTGGTTTGGTGGTTGGTAACTATGCGATACATCTGAGTCATGCGAGCGGCTTGGCCCAAATAGACGTAGGCACGAATAGCATTTCTGTTGCCCCATTCGTGAATGGTCAGTAGACAAAGAGCCTGAATATCTGCCAAGGTCGGGTTGTCGATATTCTGCATAACCAGATTGATAGTCTTGACGGCAAAATGCTCGGTGGCTCCCGATGCACCGGCCTGGTTGTGAAACCGGCGAATCACAGGAGACGTTGAGGTTCTACAGGAGACAGACCCAAGTCAGCATGATTACGACACAGCACATATTACACATAACACAATTGCACAGCTGGCTGGCTGGCTGTGCCGCGCTAGAATAGCTGGGACGGGGCAGAAAACAGTGGAGACAGATAGGAATAAGGATAAGCGCGGAGTGGAGCACATCGGCCGCGACGAACAGTCTCTGGCGACAACTAGGCGTGCAGCCATTGGACAGGTGACACAGCATGGGCAACAGGGCCCACCGCCGGAAATTGAACAGGTTTGTTGCCCGAAGGATGGACGGACTCCGGAGGTAAAGTATCGATAGGTGCGGAAAATACACAGGTACAAAAATAGTGAACAATAATATGCTTACCGTGCAGCGACCGTTATGAGGGCATTTGTAATGCTGGGCTCCAGCGTGCCGTTCTTAAGCTTCTGCAAGAACGAGGGCCTGTGAAATGCGACACAAGACGGTAATGTTTTATTGATGACCTTCTCGCATTCCAGAATGAGTTCCGGTGCAAATCTGTTGCATTGTCAATATCAGATGAGAATATAGTCATTGCACAATGTCTCAAAAGAAAAGAGGAAAGTGATGATTTGGTGCCACCGGTCCACCGAATGCAAAGGGAGAGAGAGTGTGTGGGAGAGTGTGTGCGGGATGGGATGGAGAGGACGTGACGGTGCAGACGGTGCAGACGGATGGGCGGGCATGACGGGTTGGAACAACAGGGGGGCGTGGTTAAAAAGTGGCAGCGCAGGCGCAAGGGGTGCGACCGGAACGACGCTGAGTCGATGGAGATCCCGAGGCGAAACAATGCGACCGGGACCTGAACCTTCTTCCCAAACAAGTATAGGCAAAATGAAATGAGATGGTACGGGGGAGCGCAGGAGCACGCGGTGAGCGCGATACGTGCGTGATGCGTGATGCGTTAATGCGTAGTGCTGAATGTAATGCGTGCCAGGTGCTAGGTGCCAGGTGCGTGATGGCGCGTGCTGGACTGGGCTGGGCCGGGCTGCAGTGGATGCTGCTGGGTGCGCCTTGCGCCCTAGCTGCAAAAACTATTAAGCCTAGGGGGATGTTGCCCGACTCATGGCTGCCGAGATTTTGCCCTCATAGAGGGATACAGTCGAGCAGAGCAAAAATCGGTAACATACATAGGACACCACAAAAATAGAAAGTAAAATGGGTGCATGGCTAAATGGTGAACCAACCAACCGATGCACCGTGGGTGGGAAGATTTAGAGAAGAGTTAAAAAGAGGACAGGATATCAAACTTACTTCTCGGTATTAGTCTGGAGATTGCGCGGCAAAACCGTTCCGGTCGCTGCTGGCTGCCGGTCGCTCGTGGTGGTCGTGTTGCGATCACCAGGAAGATTCTCTCTTGGACGCGGCACTCTTGCGGGAGACTGGCCGTGCATATGAGCGTTGCTTTCCGAAGGCAGATAGCAGTCGTGCATGCCCTTGGCACAGTTCTTACAAGGTGCACGGCCGTTATCGTACACGCACTTCGTCTTCCCTTTGCGACAGCGCACACAAGCGCCGCCGGCTCGCAGCGACGTGCCACGAACAGCCGATGCCATGGGGGGCAGAATTTGTATATGGCGAAGGGCAGGTGGTGGATGGATTAGTCGTGATAACAATAGATAGAGAAGAGAAATACCAAGTATCCGACAATGCAAATTTCCTGCAGGCTCCAGCGATGATGACGAGCCGAAGGCAGATCCGGTGAGAGGTGGTGGAAGGGAAGATGGGTTGTGGAAAGAGGTAAAAGAAGTAAACGGAGGAGTCGGGGGGGAGACGGTAGTGGTTCGGGGGCGCGGTGGATTAAATCTGACCAGGTGCGAAGTGGATGGGCGGTGGGCGCGTGAGAAGGAAGGATGGCGCCCGGTCGGGAGTGGAGGTCAGTAGGTAGGTACTCTAGGCCTAGTAACTCGCTATAAAATACCTCCTACTGTTCCCTTTGGTAGGTACTTTTCTTTTGGTACGTAGCCTGGAGGCAGCTACTGCGGTAGGCAAGGTACCGAAGGTCTTTCTAGCGACCAGCGCACTAAAGGGACAAAGACCCGAGAGCCGACAGGGTAGGGTGCCTAATCTTAGCTTTGATGTATGATGTAGGCAGGCACTATAAGGAGACACTGTAAGGACACGCTCTAAGGAGGCACTCTGAAGGGTTGTAGACAGTGCCTAGACTGGAGTATAATAAGAATAAAGATGGCCAGAGAAAGAAAGCTTGGAACTAGCCGGGGGGGCAATGGGCGCTTTTCGTTCGCGCGGGAAGAGAGAATCAGAAAATGAGCTGAGTTTGATCGTTCCGGAGGGACAGGGAGGGATGGGGGAGAAGGAGAAAGAACTCTCAGCACGGCCCAGAAATAACTCCGGCTTAGCCAACTCTCTCTTGTTCAGTTTTTCGGAAGGTACATGCACTTCCCATGTCTCGTCCCGGCCAGCAACTTGGAGGCGCTCGACTACCTCAATTCACCGCAGCGCTGGTCTATGCGATCACCCAGACACGAAAGCAATGTAATAAATAATCCAGGGAGAAGGAGAGGCTAAAAAAACTATGGCCATTAAAAAGGAATGTCCGTTTTGAGCGGTCTTTCTCTCCCTCTCTCTCTCTCTCTCTGTCTCTCTGCCTTTTTCCCTCTTTTTTTCCCTCCCTCGCTAATACCAAACGATTATGGCTACTCGGACCGGCTGTTAGCGTGCGGGTACGCGGGTGGGCGGACAAGGCGGGTACGACGCCTACAGGTGATGATGTATGCCTGTAGTGGATGGGACGGAGCCAGATGGGTGAATGGATAAGACAGATAAATAGGGCACCCCTTTCTTTTCCTTTTCCTTCTCTTCTGGCAACGTCAACTAAGCCTCCGGTTCAGATGCTTCACACTTAAGTTACCCTTTTGCCTTTTGTTCACCCGTCTGCTGCCGGGTTCTAGGCTGGGAGCTGAAATGGAATAGCCACTGGGTGGATGATGTAGAGGCAAACACCTCCAGAGTAAGAGAAGAGCCTAACAATTTTTCCGATGCTCTAAGGATTGTTGTTGCCAGCCGATGGCAATCGGTTCAGGTTTAACGACGGCCGGTCACTATAGTTTGTTCTGCCCGGATGTGATACAAGAGAAGAGGATATTTGAGGAAATGCGATTTTCGGGAACGTGCGGAAGAAGATGCCGAGATATTGATTAAGCGACTTAGAAAGGAAATTCGATCGAGGTCTCTGTACCCGGAGAATAATTACTTGATCCACCAATGCCCTTATGACTAAACCGCGGGGATCTAGCTTTTTGGGCCGGAAGTTCTCATGTCAAGTCGCCGAAGTCGACCTCAAAAACTCAATATGCATATTTACATAGGTAGATATCTATGTACATCCATGTGCCGACCAAGTGCATGCCTTGCCGTCCTGAGTCTCGCTTGCTCCGTGTTTTGCATCTTATTCATTTTCCCTCTCCGGGTACAAACGTAGATGCTATTGTTATAATTATTATTATTACTATTACTCATCTTCTCTTCTATTGATACTTATGCCATAGAGCATGGCAGACCGCAATTGTAGCTGGAGGCTACAGCGGTAGAGGGGGCGGCAAAAAGAAGACGGGCATCGTCTCGGGCTCACGGGTCTCCGGCGTTGATGGCTGTTTCTTAAGCAGGCATTGGAAAGGTGGGATGCGAAAATCTGTGGAGCTTGAAGGGGGGGTGTTGATACCATACGGGTTCTGCCACGGGGATGGCCAAGCGGTAGGTAGTACGTGATGTAGTGTACCTACCTCCGTAAGCTGAAGCAGTCGCCCCCCCTAACTGGATACCTAGGTTACCTACCTGGTATCTACTGAGAATCTGCCTGTCAGAGGCCGCACTCGATCACTTTTCAAGTCGTCCCTGACCGTTTTACATGTATAGAGATAGATCCATACTACTGGTATACAGCTAGATGTCCCTTTTACGCCTGATGTTTGCTTGAACAACACATAGACCGCCGATTATCACAGTGAGCAGCCCTTACTTGTAGGTAGTATCAGGCTATAGGATGTGACCAGCAAACCTACCTGGATGAGGGTACATCAACATCGCGAAACGGGATAGCGGGTGGGATTGGGATAGTTAGATAGGTACTTACCTGGTAAGTAGGTAGTCAGTCGCCAACGTGAGGCCGCGAAACGTCTACTGCCGGCCGGTGTCCAGGAGTGGGTAGTGGGGGTGGACTGCGCCCGAGGCAAAATGGTGTGATCCTTGCATTCTGTCCTGAAGTAGCCATAGCACACCGCCGCGAATCTCGGAAGCCAGCCTTTTTCGTCGTGCTTCTCTTCGGCTTTCTTTTTCTTCTCCCTGCTGAGTACGTACTATTATACTCATTGTCGTGATTCCCCCGTCTTGCCGCAGATGCATAGCAAGATACACCCGATATAAATACCTGGGTAGGTACCTATCTAGTTAATCCATCTAACCTAGGCAATACAACGTGCTCTTGGGTATCACTTCTGTGTCCATCTCTACCTATGTTTCCCCCCCCCCCCCCTTCCCCGAGTTTATTTTACTTTTTATTTCTCGTCGCCGCCATTTAACAATAGGGAGTAAGTACCTACCTAGAGCATACAGCAGTGCTTTATATATGTATGTAGGTGATTACTCGGAAAGTACTGTACAGCGTACAGTAGGGTGAGAAAGCTGGTCTAGGGGCGGCCGGCCCCTTTTAGATAGATCTATTTTCAGCATACAAAACGGCGCCCTATGACTTATGCAGGTAGGTAAAATGAGGCACATGCAGTCATCACCCTTGCCTGTACATGGTCAGTCCCGAAGGCCTGGATTTTGACCTTGATTTGCTGGAGAGTCCGAGTCGCCCAGGCCCTCCGTTCAGCAGACACTTCATCTCGCCCGTCAGCAAAATTTGACAGACTTGGTGTAGTGATTAGATGCACCTTCTCTAAACGCCGGGCCCCCCCATCCTCAACGCCAAAACCGACGGACCCCGGAGACCAAAAAGCCGTGATGACAAGGTGACAAGTCCGCTTTTTTTTTTTTAACCCTACTTAAGCTAACAAATGTGCTACCCACCAAGCATAATGTACATATCCGACCACCTCGTTTGTTATCTCGTTGCCCGGACGTCATCCGGCCTCCTGGACATTCTGCAGAAATCGGGTAGGTTATTAGCTGGGTTCTCGGATACTGGGTTTCAGGTGATTCGGCGGATGCTCCGCGAGCAGCTTTTAACTAATACTTAGTTTCGGGAGTACGTAGTGGCGCTGCGTAGGTACCTACTTATGAGACGGCCATGGGTGGAATGGCAATAGGAACGAAAATGTTTCGGCCTGTCCTAGCTGGTTCGATCTGGTTGGCAGTGGTTTCTATTGCAACCATACGAGCTGGTGTTGCTGCTGCTTGTGCAAGTCATAGGGCCGTAGGAGACTATAACAAGACCAATCTGTGACCATTCAGCCGTGATTTCAGGTTGGCGGCAATTGAAAACACGTACGGCACGCCGCAACTGAGGGCAGCACAGCAAACACCAGGCTACCTGGGCCACCTGTGCCCGGCTTGGCGCGGGGTGGCAGCGAAGCATCAAGCACTATCTTTTATTCATCCGTCCTCCCTTGTCCCTCCAACATTCCGATACGTACATGTCTAAGCTAGTCGTATACCTACGAACATAAGCAGGTTGACGCCATCTCATGCGGATAACGAAGAATTTCTATCTGTTGTGATTATTAACACGCCAGCACAGGCAGATTATACAGGAGAGAGATCCCTACGCCACCGTTACGCGCGGCAATACCGCCCATCCCGAATGGCATGCTAGATTAGCAGACTAGGTACGCCATAGTCCCTTTGAATGTGTAGCCCGATAGCCAATCCAAACTTCCGGGTCTCTCTGCGTAATCGCTCCGGAAGCAACGTTTGAAAAGAAAGAAGAAGAAAATACGAGAAACGTTGCACAACCGGACGCCATAACCTATGACGTGACTAGGCTATTGGATCTAGAAGGAGGACAAGAGAGAAGACACAATAGAGAAGAAAGTCCCATCCACAACCACGTCGTTTCTACTAGGTTAGTTTGGGTCACTATAAGTCTGGCTACAGACTATCCCGAGCCGGCAGCGAGGTTTAGGTACTACGGAGTATGTAACAACCCACTTCCTGCCTAGAATGGCGAAACTGGTTCGTTTCCTCGCCCCCCTTTTTTTCTTTTTTTTCTTTTTCATTCTTCCTTTTATACATGAATATGTCGTGTTGCGTCCCGGCTAGCTCGGCTTAAAAGGGCAAGCATTCAAAGATCCACCCTATTAAAAATACTTTTGCCGATCTTCATCCGGCCCCAGAGAACGTCGGGCTTTGTCCCAGATTCCCGAAGGTTGGTCGGTGGCTGTACAGCAGTAGCAGAAGCTCTAACACATTATCTATCCCCGATCGCCTCTATGCCTCTGACGAGCAAGCCAGCGGTGAACTTACGGCTTCCTGTCTTATTCATGCACGCGCGTACTGTAGGCACACAGGCAGCCGTGATCATCGCGTGCCGTGCTCGGCACATACCATAGGGCGGTCCGGGCTCAGAATAGCACTCAACATAAAAGACGCACAGCCGGCGTCAGGCGGGGTGGCGTTGCGCTGTAGCTTGTCAAGCACACCAAGCTGTGTAGGAACCTAACTTTAGGTAGATACTTCGAATATCATTCGAGATTAACCTGCTGTGACAAGAGGAGGATTGGCACGGCTCAATGGCTAGCGGCCATGTGCCAAACCTGCACATTAGCCCCCCCTTTAGGTATATGATCTGCACCTAAGCGGCAACTGACGGGTGGTACGTTTGAGCCGGTGCCACGACCTCCTGTGCTTGCGGTGATGGGATTATGCGTGCCTTCGTGAATAGTCGCCGCTTATGCTGTAGTTATGTGCAAATTAGACACGCTGCCTTATAGAGTTTTACCAGGGCGGATCAGCCGGTAGGACAAACAGATGGCGCAGCTTTCTTTCCTTTCGCAAGAAGTGCGGGAAGGTTGTACATACAACAGTTCAGAACGTACTAGGATGGCCAAGGTCCCCCTCCTATTTTTTTTCGGCCGGATTCTGACACTGATCACGCGGGCCTGGGATCCCGTATTGTGGCCGAGCGATATCGTTGGTCGCCGCGAGGTCGTGTTGGACCGACCGGAGACGCCACTTGTCATAACGTTCTATAAGCTCTGTAACTTTTATTACTAGTTACAATTCCTCGTCCAACATGCTGAGTGGATGCCGCTATGAAATGTGTGTGCACGGATGCGGAAAGCAGGGTTACGACCTCCGCCCGCCCATCCATCCGTCTGTCCGTTCCTCTTACGATAAATGAGCTAACAGAAAGCTCGGCGTCATCGCGCGTGAACTTTGAATAAGTTCGGGCCACAGTTGATATGTTCGTACTTCTACCCGGACCTACAGAGGCTACAGAGAGGTACAGGACGGCTTTACCCCTCGTTTGATGCGGGAGCGAGTCGGTATTCGAACTCCCTCTACTCACAGGTTGCAGCTCGAGCAGTTCAGGCGACGAAACCGGCGCTAGATAATTTGGAGTCGGGGGCTTTTAGGCAATACCTAAGGTTAGGGAGGGTACACCCTCGACTCCTCACACTGCGCATCTCGGAAGCTCCGGCCAGAACCCCAAGGACCCGAACCTAAAATTGTCCGGCCACGCAAGACTAGGTGGAGTACAGACACATCCGACCATACATGTTGCAGGTGGTCTACAGATTAGTAACTGCGAAGGTATATCGTCCATTGACTCGCGATGCTCGAGATGGTCGCATGCCTAGCCATCATCCGATTATCGTGACATCACAGTATTCCACGGCCAATCACACCACGGGCTAATGCACATGTTTCCTCGCATGTATTTCAAGTCATGTTATTTAATACGCAACGATTTGTGTCACCCACTAATCTCGTGTGAATAAAACGAGCATGGGGCCGATATCGCGCCAATATCACCCAACAACGGCACCATCACGACAAGACTCGAACTCATAAGTGCATAGACCCCAGGCCATTAGTTCAATAGGTGCAAAGAGAGAGTAAGAATATACATGAACCCACTTTCCGAGGGGCCCATAGAATCAACGGTGTACATACCTACTTTTCTCTTATTATCGCATTCGACGAGTTTACCTCTCAAGTTCAAACGAAATAACACTAAAAGCCTTCGTATCTCGGCACATAGATACGCCATACTCACGGAAAGTGCATCCCAGAGCCTACTCCGCATTGATAGCCGCAGTTCCAACCGGAGCTACGCATAAGTATTGTAGATGTAGTGTGGTGGAGCACCCAGGGTTAATGGCCACGGCCCATTCAACCTCTCCTCCCTGTTTCAGCATCGCCTTTGCCTGTCCCCAAGGCTTCTTGTCGTCGGAACTATGGGTGGACTTGCCTGTGTTGACACTGGGGCCGTCGACGACCAAGCCACTTGGCTTGAGGAGCTCGATCTTCAAGCGCTCCTCCTCGCTGACGGGAACCTGGTCGCGCACCGTAAGCTGCAACTCGCCGCCGGCGTCTTTCCGAGTGTTGGCGAGAGTTATCAGTCGAGTATACAGGCCTGTATTTTCCTTGGACAGCGAGAAGAGGGAAGACGAGCTATGCTTGAAGTTAGGCTTGGGGTAACTGACCTGGACAGAGGGGTCCACCCCGAGGCTAAGAGTGAAGCTGTCGCCGACGCTGCAGCGCGGGAGCGTGACTCGACCGAGGAAGCTACCATCAAGTGTGAGCCCGGCCTGGCCCTTCAGCAGTGTAAGTTGGCTGTCATTGCACACCTTTGCCGTCAACAGCGCGGCTCGCTTATATTTGGCAACGACAAGACGGCTGAAGGTCACCTTAGAGTACTTGAGGTAAGCCACGCGCTGCTTTGATGTCACCGACGACGGCCGTAGCGTTTTGAGGCCGGGAAGATCGTAGGTCGACGTGAACCCTGTCTCCTCGAAGGTAGATTCTTCGAATTCCAAATCGGGCTGCAACTCAGCAAGTGTAGCACCGTCATCGCCAGCGTCGGGTCCGTCCTCGCCTTGCTGACGTGGGGCTTCAGCTGGTGCAGGAGGGGGCGGTTGGGCTCCAAAGAGCCCGCCACTGTTAGTCGGGCCTGACTCTGTCGCGGCTTGATTAGTCCCGGGGAGGTTGCTGCTGCCGCCGAATGGCACCAATGGCCCCGCTTGATGACGAGTGGTAACGCTTCCAAGGAGTCCCTCCGGCCTTGAACAGAATGCAAAACCCCGACCGGCGCTCCCAAAAGGGCTTCCAGACTTTGAAGCTGAGGGGCTACCGAAGAGGGTTGCTGGGTTGCCGGGCACGCCAAATACCGATCTTAATCCTTCCGCTTGAGGAGGAACCGGCTGTCCAAAGGCGTTTATAGACCGTAAAGCCTCAGGCACTTGGGGTTTCTGGCCGCTTGGGGGAAGGACAGGTCTCTCAACACCGAAGAGTTCATGGCGTAAGTTGCACGCGTTCCTTTGCTTGATACGATCAGCCTGGCGTGTTGTCTCCTCACGAGAATAGAGTATGTCAGCGGTTCGGAAGAGGCCCTTCCTTTCAGAAAGGCGAACGCGCCATGGCACCAAAGTTGGGATCGGCTCCCCGAGACCGGAGAACTCCGTTTGCGAAGTCGAAAGTATGATCTTGCATTTCTCCCAAGTCTCCGAGGTCTGATTCGCCAAGCGAGCATCGAAGCACAGGTCCGCAGAGTCGGATGTTGTTGATAGTGCCAGATCATATGCCGGGGACCAAAAAGCATGGTAGGTCACGTAGCTGAGCATCAAGTCGCAGGTGCTCGCGAGAGGCTTGCTGTCGGTGACGCCGCCATCTCTGTTAGAGGCCAGGGTAATCCTGACCACGAAGATTTTCTTGGGCCAGTATGCTTCTCTCTCTTTACGAAGGCGCTCGTTCTCCTTGGACTTTTCAAGCCGTCTTCGCCGCCGCCTCTCCCTCTCCTTCTGTTTAGTAGCGCCGGATTTAGCAGCCTTTCTTGCGGCACGCTTGCGCAGGCGGTCCTGTTTCTTTCTCATCTTGTTCAGCTCAGTGCTGACCTCCCGCTCCGCAACCTGGCCGGCGAGGTTGTCACGAAAGATACGTTCCCGCTCAGCTTGATAAAAACTCATGCACTGTTCAATCGAAGTTTGAGGCTGTCCCTTATGGCGAGTGGCGACGGATTGTCCATAAGCGTCCAGGAGCTTCAAACGATGGTCGGCACTTCGCATAGACTCCAAGGCGGTCCTCTGTCTATCTGACAACCGGGAGATTTCAAGTGCCAGTGCCTTCAACTCCGTGGTCTCAGACTCACCATCACTGTTATCCCCGCTGTCAGACTCATCCTCATCGTTGTCGTCGTCTTCATTGTCGTCGAAAATCTCGTTATTGGGCAGAAGCTCAACAACAAGGTCGGTAATGATGGCGGAACCGGTGCCCTCAACCTTGACAGAGTGTTCATCCAAAGTTGGCGTCAGACCCACGATGGTGATTTGGTTTGTGCCAGGCTTCACAACAATCGATAGGAGTCAGTAGGTATATTACAGGTATGAAATTAATGAATGCAAACGCAAAAAGAAAAGAAAGGAGAGAAAGACGGAAATTGAAGTGAAGGGTGCTGAAAGGAGGATAGAAAACTAACCTTAAGCGGGACTTCCTTGAGGTCACGAACAATGCGGGCGCGGGAGGGGAACAGGGTTATACTGCGGGTCGTTAGATCGCGGATATGATACTCGTCAGCGTGATGAACTTCCACGGTCTCATTCGTCTCACTTGCTGCTGGTGCAGCTGGGTCGTGCTTGATAACCCCGAAGTCCATGATGTATAATACCCTTGCGTGGGAGACGAGGAGGAAATACAGATGTGGTAGAGAGAAGAAAAACAGATAGATAGATGTAGAGAGGGAAATTCACTTAACTTATACTGTGTTGCTGTTTCCTCTACCTGGATCTGCTGTGAGCTGAAAGGACTGTGAGCCAATGAGAGAGGTGACTGGTTCCCGTGTTCAGCCTGCGTGCTACCAGTCCTCACTTAGGCAGCAGTACTCCGAGCGCAAAGCAATTTACCCAGGCAGGTGTTCGTGATCGTCAAAAGAGTAAATAAACTGCAAAGACTACCTACAAGTAGGCATGTAGACACTTATGGGCAGCAGGCAGGGGGTCGATGATGGCTCGTATGGCCAATGCCGATACCTAGCACCTGGGCGGGTTCATATCGTCTCATTAGCTTGCCGTCTAGCACAAAGAGATAGATACAAGTCCGAATGGAACACAGGTAGAACTCCTATGGCCTACAGATTGCTGCCAGGGGCTTCAGGGGAGAGAGATGTAATCTTATCAAAGTTTGTAGGGTGTACGTATGATGTGGTAGGTAATCTGTACCTCAGGTTAGATACGTAGCCATACCAGGGTCAAAGGGTTTTAACTCTATGGGCAAGGATCTTAAACCCGCAGCTTTTCCCCAAAAGAACATTTTCCATGCGCTACTTACGCATTTCAAAAAGGGCTACGGCGACGAGTACATCTGTAGGAAGGGTTGTAAAGCTAGACTTAAATAGCTGCCTATACTTTTGCCCGACCTTATGCATCATTCGGTTTTTTCAAAACGTAATTTTCCTGTACTACCAAAGGCGACACAAAATAAGGCCAAGTAGGAAACTAAAAAACCTCTAACCGGGCCAAAGGTGATGAAAAGGTGACGAGGAGAAACTGCCTCGCGCTGCAGTGTATGTTAACCTCCTCCCACGTATACATATACACATACATACATCGTATTTATTTAAATTTTGCCTAAACGCTCCCAACCTCTATAAGTCTCTATAGCTCCTACCGGCTTCAATATGTTACCTTAGACACTGAATTGCGAGATACAGCGAGGCAGGTCAGAACAATGTTGCGGCGGTCCCATAAGAAGACAAAGAAGGGCGCAAAGTGTGAAGAGTGCTGTCGTCGCCACATCAGGGCAAGTTTACAATCTTTTGTTGGCCAGCCGTGCTAATCGACGCTAACTAAGACGCCTTTGGTCTATTTATAGTGTGACCAGACGCGTCCATATTGTCTGAATTGTACAAATGCCGATCGCATTTGCTTGTATACGAATCTAATCGGACGCCGTAGAGGTTCTCAACCTGCTCAATCCGCTCAGTCTGAGCATGCATGTTCAACCTCAAGTAGGACATCACGTACTCCTAGTCCTGCTCCTATTCCTACCTATACCGGTGTACAAACGTTATTACCCCCCGGGGCAGAAGGAAGGATACCACAGTCGCAGCCGGGCCCTCTTGTGAATATCATGCACTTGGAGCTCTTTAACCACGCGGTGCAAGGCACATTACTTTTCCTTGATAGAGACGACGTCTACACGGACAAGGTCAAGAAGATGGCCGTCTCGATTGGCTTCTCATTCCCGTACTTGATGCACGGCATCCTCGCCTTTTCTGCTCGGCACTTGAGCACCCAAGCCGCCCCTGAGAAGTCTCGTCTCTACCTCGGCCAATCAACTGTGCTGCAAAACTGGGCCGTCGCCTGCTTCAAGCCTTTACAGCGAGACTCCAGCAGCGAGGCCTGCTTGGCTTCGTTCTTGTTCTCCATCCTCTTAGCCGCCCACACTCTTGCCGGCCTCACCATGTCAGATATCGAGCCAGAGCTCTACTTCGTGCACTTTGGCCAATACGTCGAACTTCATCGAGGAGCGCTGGCCATCATGAAAGAGTACTGGACTGTGCTCCAACAGACAAAAGAGGCCCAGCCCATCCTGCATGCGTGGGAGTCTTCCCGCCGAACCTATACTGGGACCGGTCCGGAGTGTGATGGAATTCGCCAGTTAGTTAAGTCGGCAGGCCTACCGGCAAGAGCTACTGACGCCTGTCATCAAGTTATCGAGCAGCTACAATATGTGTTCAACGAATGCCGATCCGGACCACCCATCCCGACGCATTGTGTTTATGGTATGTGCCTTTCCCGCCAACCATCATCTTGGCGCACCTTATCAGGACCACGTATCGATACGGCATTCCTCCCCCCGCAGAGCCGATGAAGTCGCTTACATGCTAATGGTGTCTTTCTTTTTCTCAGTGGCGTTGGCGTGGCCAATGCTCGTGAGCCAGAGATTTGTTGACTTGCTTGTACTACGCCGTCCAGAGGCACTCATAATCCTCGCCTATTATGGTGTGGCACTACACACATGTAACCTGTGGATTATTGGCGACACCGGAAAGGACATCGTTAACGCTGTCAACAATTATCTTGCGCCCCGCTGGGATTCGTGGCTCCGCTGGCCGTGCGAATCGGTGGGTATAAAGTATGAAAACACCCTGAACCGAACTGCGCGCTCACCAGCACACTAACGCCTTGCCAATCATTCTTTTGTCGATATAATCCGCTCGCTAGATGCTCTGGCTGTCACGAGACACATTTCGGGTCGCAAGACGATGATGTCCCGACAGGAAACCCCTTCCAGCCAGCTACGGGCTGCTCTCGAACCTCATCGACATCGGACCTGCTCAGGTCTTATAACCCGCAACACACCAGATATACTTAGAGACTTGAGACTTGGAGATGGGCACACGGCCAAGGAGAGATAGCCAAGATGCTAAAGCACGCAGAGGCGTATCGTAAAGATGAAATTATGGAAGGTTATGGCGATCTGACGAGCTTAGGACAGATGTTGTTCAGTTACTTAAGGCATAGTGATGATGATGATGTTGTTGTTATTGTTGTCGTTGTTATCCAAAACGAGTTTAGGCACGAAGAAGGCTAGCTCATGCATGAGTTGTCGTCTATCGTCCCTCAGCTGTCTTGATTACCCCGCGACCCAACCAGCCACCCTTGATCCTTGATGTTGCATTAGATCCCAGACACCCATGCGCCGGGCCGTAACATTATTCTCTCTAACTAGCAGTCTAGTCTGCATACCTTAAGTACCTAACCTAGTAGCTGTTCCAACCTCCTTCGTACTTGCGATTTATAAGTAGGTAATATCACCACTGGTTTTACCAGTTTACTCTACTACTTACCTAGGTTAGGTACTCACATCTGGCAAGGCAATCGCACACTGGTTTCTGCTTGCAAGCTCGCCACAGTTTACGCAGCCTCATCTGCCGCCCTGACATTTCCATTTTCACATACAGACTACAGTGCTCATCCACTCACCGCCATCACAACTCTCATATACATCCGTCACCCGAAGCTCGGTCTCGGTCTTAGTCATGGCTTATCAGCAGGCTACGGCACCCACACCGTCCATTCAAATGGCAGCGCCGGAACCGATAACGGAAACAGCAGGGCCTTCGGACAACAGAAGCCATAACAACTACGAGAACAAGCCGGTGACTTCGGCGTCAGCTTCGCCCTTGGCCGGCACCGATCTTCGCTCCATAAAGACCGCCTGCGAGTTCTCACTAGGCGAGTATATCACGCTGCAGAAAAGAATCTATCAATCTTCCAACCCCCAGGATCATGAGAGATTCCGTGCACAGGCTGGTATTGTCGTTAGTGATCTGAGAGCCCTGCGCTCCAAGGTCTCGGCTGTAATAAAGATGGCTGAGGCTCAGAGACGGCGGAGATGGCTATTTGGAGGGCTCATGTAAGTGGTAAAATTCATTTGCAGCGTGCATAACTCTTTTCTTCTATACTAGCCTTTTCTTTTCTTTCTTTTCTTTCTTTCTTTCCTTTTTTTTTTTTTTTTTTTTTTTTTTTTTTCCTTTTTTTTTCAGTTCCTTCCTTC
>Ga0247782_1000563_pt1 | contig 16525 bp, 18 predicted proteins | sample UWRJL019104C5_FD_179928 | JGI IMG/M metagenome (GOLD analysis project Ga0247782, IMG submission 179928) | Plant litter microbial communities from Arlington Agricultural Research Station in Wisconsin, United States - UWRJ-L019-104C-5 | ecosystem: Environmental > Terrestrial > Plant litter >...
AACAATAATAGGCAGTTCATTTTCCTGGCTAAGTGTAAAGGCAGTTGTGTCCATTACATTAAGTCCTTTTTGCAGTACGTCGTTAAAAGTAAGGGTGTCATATTTCACTGCGGTAGGGTCTTTCTCAGGGTCGGCATTATAAATACCGTCAACGCGTGTTCCTTTCAGGATAACGTCCGCATGAACTTCTACACCTCTCAGTACGGCAGCAGTATCTGTAGTAAAGTATGGGTTACCGGTACCGGCACCAAATATTACGATCCTTCTTTTCTCAAGATGGCGCACAGCCCTTCTTTTGATATAAGGTTCGGCAATAGCCTCAATTTTAAGCGCAGTCTGCAGTCGTGTAGGCATACCGGCATCTTCCAGGGCGCCTTGTAAAGCCATACCGTTAATAACGGTGGCAAGCATTCCCATATAATCTCCCTGAACCCTGTCCATACCATTACTGGCACCTGCTACACCCCTAAAAATGTTTCCACCGCCAATAACAATAGCTATTTCAACACCTTTATCGTGTATTTGCTTAATCTCCGCTGCATATTCGGCAAGTCTTTTAGGATCAATGCCATATTGCCTGTCGCCCATAAGAGCTTCGCCACTCAGCTTTAACAGGATTCTTTTGTATTTCATAGGGTAAATTTAGAATGGTGCAAATATAGTAATAAATGTTTTTCGTGAAATACAAATTTACAGCTCATTACAACCATTTTAAAAGAGCGGTGTTAGGGATGGTGTTCTACCGGGATAAGTTCTTCGTATGACTTTTTAGCCGACTCATAACCTATCTGGAATATCTCGTCCATTTTACTCTTATTGGTTTCAAAAGTACTGTATAAAGCTAACTCGTCGGGTGCTATAACCCAGTCGCACAGCGTAAACTTCTGCATATTGGTATTGGCCGAAAGCAAATCGTAAGCGCGTGTGGTTACCGAACGGATGGTTCTTAAATCGCTTGCTTCGATCTTTTGAATCGGACTCACATAAATCCCAATAAGGTTATCGCAGCGTCCCTGAAGTATATCAGTAGGGAAGTGGTTTATAATTCCGCCGTCGCTGTACAGCCTGCCGTCTATCTCATAAGGCGAGATGATTCCAGGAAATGCAGACGAAGCCAGTACGGCATCGGCAACTTTGGTTTCTGCACCAAAAATCTTCAGCTTGCCCGATACAAGGTCGGTTGCGGTAAGGTGCATCTTATACGGCATATCGCCAAGTGTAGCATCTTTAAAAACCGATGTAAAGTAGTCGCGAAAAGCCTCAGAATCTATAAATCCGGCCTTGCGAAAAGTAAAGTGCTTCCAGTGGAAAAAATATATTGACTTAAAAAATTCAAGTATCTCTTCGGGTTGCTTTCCCCAGGCATATAAAGACGACACAATGGCACCCGAACTGGTTCCTGCTATGTGCGATGGCTGTAAGCCTATCTCGTCAAAATATTTTAAAACACCTGCATGTGCTATGCCTTTGGAGCCCCCGCCCGAAAGTACAAGGCCTATAGTACCACCGTCAATTTTCATTGGTTTGATTATTTACTGACTAAATTACAGTTTTTTGTTGAATGGCGTTTTTTTTGATATACTTAAAATGAGATTAATTTTGCATTAAAAATTGACAGACATGAATGTGACAACCTCTTTAATTGAAAACAGCTTAGATAAAAGCTTTTCATACAAACAGTACAGAAACCATGTAACAACCCTTCTTGAAAAAGGACTCGCTACAGGTAAAACACAAAGTGAAGACCTTACCCATTATAGTACGCTGAATGAAGTGCGTATGAATCGTCTGGATAAGACGATTGTAGTGCCGGATGAAATAAAACACAAGTTGTCTAAACTTAAAAAGCAACATGTTTTATTAGTAATTTCTGAAGGATGGTGTGGTGATGCCGCACAAATACTCCCGGTTATTAATAAAATGGTAATCGAATCAGACGTTCTTGAACTTAGGTTAGTGCTTCGTGATGAGAACGATGAACTTATGAACGATTACCTTACTAACGGCGGACGTTCTATTCCTAAACTTATACTGGTAGAAAAAGACTCGCTTGCTGCCCGTGGCAGTTGGGGTCCCCGCCCTCATGATGCCGCTAAGCTGATAACCGACTTTAAAGAGCAATATGGAAGCATTACTGCTGAAGCTAAAACGGAGCTCCAAAAATGGTACCTGCATGATAAAGGCCATAGCACGATGGAAGAAATAGTATTGCTTTTAGAGAACGCTGAGAATATGTAATCTGGTTGCCGGTTATCAGTTGCTGATTGCCGGATTCCGCTACGAGATAAATAACTTGCCCCTGACTTTGGTTGGGGGTATTTTTTTTGGATTTGGGTTAAGCTGGTTTCTTCTTGAAAGGGTTAGGGGTGTGTTGTTGGAACGCGTATTACGCGTATCCTGGCAGATTAACGCAGCTTTAGCCAGTACAATAATCGGTAATGTTCTGTCATTTCGACCGAAATGTAGTGAATGAATTTCTTTCTAGATTGTTTCGTTTCTCTATCAATTAAAGATCAGGACATGCCAGTTTGAGGTATTCTAATTCAGCATGAAATCCAAGTTGTTTGGCTTTTAGCAAATCGTCACATCCTGATTCGTTTTTTACAGGGGTAAAATCCGGATCTGCTGAGGCTAAATTGAGTTTGCATAATCCTCTTAGGTGATAAGCGGCACCATTTTTATCAGAAAGGCTGATTACACCCGTAAAATCTACTATTGCTTTTTCGTTATCCTTAATAAAAAAATAAGCTCCTCCACGCTTAAGCAAAATCTTCTGCATATCCTTTTTAAACTCCAAAGCTTTTGTAAAGTAAGGTATGGATTTTTCGTATTCTTTTAAAGTATACAATGAATCGGCTTTTTGTTGGAAATCCGCAAATTCGAGTGGTTTGTTTACTGCCTTTTTTTTCTGTCCATACGCGGAAAAGCTTAGGACTATTATAACGATATATAATAATTTCGATTTCATGGTTTGGAAGGTTGGTCCACAAAACTAAGAATATTATTGGAAAATATAAGGGTGTAATTTTTAACTGTTTTATTTCTAGGACGAATTAGGCAGGCTGTGTCATTTCGACCGGAATGCAATGAAGAGGAGACACGAGGTGTAAGCCGACTGGCGAAGCAAATCTCTTTTAGTTTGCTTCGTTCCTCGTAATGGCGTGTTGTGTATCATTGCGTTTTGTGATTATTTTTTTCAACCAAAGCCAGTAGCTTTTTGACATAATCTGGTGCAATGTATTGAAATGTATCAATTTCAAGTTTAAAACTTTTTATTTCTTTCCCGTGATAATATTTTACAATATAAACGGGTTTGAAATACTGCCTATCCATCGAAATTACGTCTGTTATCAATATTTTTTCACCTCTTACTACAAAGTTGTTTTTATCGATATAAACGGTCTCTGTTTTTTTTAAATATAGAAATGTGGCGCCTATTAATAATGGCGCTACAATAAATATAGACGGCGAATTTTGAGAAGAATTGACAATAATAGCATATGCAATTATTATCGCTATTATCAGAAATAGTAATGCGATTACTTTACGCATTGTAGGGCGTACCGTACTTGATATTCTTTTCATAAATATATTTTATTTCATGCGTTGCAGTGCAACGTTTCTATTGGCAAAAACCATCAACCAATCTACAACGCCCCGATAATCTCAATTTTATCTGATGTTGACATACCGCCGGGGTTGCATCCCGGTTTGCCTTCAGGAATTTCTTTACCGATGCTCTTGTAGTAGTCTACCCATGCCGGGAAGAAAGTATCTGTACCGGGTTGCTTATAGGTCATAGGTAAAAGTTCAAAGAATGGCTTGTTATGGTTGGCCGATTTAAAAGCATCATATATCAGTTCGGAACAGTAATAACTGCCATTGTTGTACACATACTCCTCATCATACGGAACGCCCATCTGCTTTATGGAAAAAGATAGTGCCTGCGGAATAAGCCCTTTGTATTTAGGACGAAGCCTGCCGATAAACATTGGCTTTTTGGTGTTTTTAGAAAATTTTTCAAGGGTGGAAAGCCTAACCGCACTGCCGGCAGCTTCTATAATAAATATAGAGTCGTTGCGGTGGTACACCATACCCATGTGGCTAAAGTCCCTCCCTTTGTAGCCCTGGGTTACGGCTTCAATGGCATCGCAAAGCGGACCGCAGTCCATATCCTGAAAAAGCAGGTCGCCATCTTTAAGTTTTGTTTTCACAGGTTGCCTGTCCTGTGCGAAAGCAGTAAGGACGAAGAAGAATACGAGTATCGTTAGTTTTTTCATATCAGTTAAAATTATAAAGGCTGATTCCAAGATTTATGGAACTGACCTGTTTTAGATTGTGCAAACCAAAGCCATAGTAATTGGCTTCTATAAAAAAGCTTACACCACCGGAGTCGCCAACACCAAAACGGTATTTTTGATATAGGCCCGAAAGGTCGCCACGCCCTAAGGCGAAAGCATGGCCTACACCTGCCTGAAAGAAAAGGGACGTATCTTCGTTTATATGTGGATTTAATAGTAAAGATGCATATATAGGTGTAATAACGAGCTTTGGAGTTATAAGTCCGTCAATACCACTATTAATACTTAGGGCTATGGTTTTTGTAGCATGAACGCCAAAACCGCCCTGAATGTTTATTCCGTCGGGTATAAACCACGTGCCATTACCCTCATTTTGAAGATTATTGGTTCCATATTCCGGATTTGCCCTGAAGGGCAATGAAAAAGAGAAGTTAGAAAAAGTGCCCATTTCTTCAAAAAGAGGGTGCTTTTCTTTAATATCGGGTATTTCGCGGGTTACAAATACGGTTTGGGCATGGCTGTAAAACCCTGCTAAAAGTATTGTAAACAGTAGTTTATGCAGTCTCCGAAACATTATCTTCAAAATCTTGTGGAGATATAGCGCCTTCTACAGAGAAGTCGCCAATTTTTGTACGGCGTAAAGCGCTAAGGTGCGCACCGGATCGCAGTGCCTTGCCATAGTCGTTAGCGAGTGACCGTATATAGGTGCCCTTGCTGCATACCACCCTAAAGTCAATTTCAGGTAGTGCTATACGGGTAATTTCAAATTCGTGAATGGTTGTTTTTCTAAAAGCGATCTCTACTTCTTCGCCGGCGCGTGCATGTTCGTAAAGGCGTTTGCCGTCTTTTTTTAAAGCCGAAAACACAGGAGGCTGCTGATCTATCTCACCTAAAAACTGGTTTACGGTTTCAAGTGCAAGAGCATCGGTAATATGTTCGGTAGGAAAGGTGGCGTTAACCTCGGTTTCAAGGTCAAAAGATGGGGTAGTGCCACCCAGCATGAATGTGCCGGTATATTCTTTAGGCATTCCCTGAAGTTCGGTAATACGTTTGGTGAATTTCCCGGTGCATACAATAAGGAGTCCGGTTGCCAGCGGATCTAACGTTCCGGCATGGCCTACCTTTATTTTTTTAAGCCCAAGATGTTTCTTTAAAGCCCATTTTACTTTATTAACTGCCTGAAAAGAGCTCCATTGTAATGGTTTATCAATCAGTACAACTTTTCCTTCCTGGAAATCTTCGGGTGCCGTCAAAATAAAATTATTTGTTGATTGAAAAATAAGCCAATAGCAGTGCGCCTACTATTATCCTGTAATAACCCCAAGGCTTAAAACCGTATTTTTTAATAACGCCAATAAAACCTTTAATAGCAACAATAGCCACTACAAAAGCAATAACGTTACCTACAAGAAACATTTTCATATTCTCGCTGCTTTGCATAAGCATTTCGTAGCCTTTAATATCTACACCTGTCTGGTGGTATTTTTTAACGAATACCGAATATACCGTTACCGCTGCCATAGTAGGTACGGCAAGAAAGAAAGAGAATTCGGCTGCATTTTCCCGGGTCAGCTTTTGCTGCATGCCGCCAATAATAGAGGCTGCTGCACGGCTTGTACCGGGCATCATGGCAAGGCATTGCCAAAAGCCAATGGTAATCGCTTTTTTAAGGGTAATCTGCTCTTCGGTAAATACTTCCGGGCTTTTAAAGAACCGGTCTATAAAAAGTAAAACAAACCCGCCTACTATAAGCATAATGGCTATAGGGATAGGATTGCCAAGTGCGTCGTCAATTAAATCGTCGAATAAATAGCCTAACAAGAGAGCCGGAACTACAGCGCAGGCTAATTTTACGTAAAAACTGAATTTGCTGAAATCAAAGAATTTTTTCCAGTATAAGGCCACAACAGCCAGGATAGCACCAAATTGTATGGATACCTGAAAAAGCTTAACAAAATCGTCTTCCTGAATGCCGTAATACGAACTGGCAAAAATCATGTGTGCGGTAGACGATATAGGCAAATACTCAGTAAGCCCTTCTATGATAGCAAGGAAAATGCTCTGGATAAAATCCATTTATTTAGTTCTTTTTGTTCGTAAAATTCTTGATTGGCTTATCTTCAGGAAAAGGTTCTCCCGTAGGGTTTACTGCCGGCGGTGCCGGATTTTTAAGTATGGCATAAATGGTAATGCCAAAACCAATAAGCACTACAGTAGGCGCAAGCCTGATTCTCCTGAAGCTGAAGATATCTTCACTAAAAACATTAGGATTGTCGCTGCCACCGCCCGACATTAATATAAAGCCAAGTGCTATAACAGCAATGCCAATAAGCAGTATTTTGTAGTTTACCTTTTCGAAAAGAAAATGCGTTTTTATTTCGTTGTTTGAACTCATAGTTTTTTATTTTGTCCGATGTTGGAAGTATATTGTCTTGTGTCTCAATTTCAGCACTAAAATCTAATAAAGATCGTCTGTCCTTAAATTAAGGAAACGCTGCGTAGCAAAAAAAGTACTTATGATGCTTATCAGGATACCGAATACCAATACGCCCGAAAGCACAATAGCTGTTGGCATCCAGTCTTCCCATATGTTAAGTGCCGGGAAAGCACCGTCCAGGTAGTATACCAGCCATACCAGTGCCAACATAGCCAGCACCGAACCGATAATACCCAGTTTAATTCCCCTCCATACAAATGGCTTGCGGATAAACGATTTTGTAGCGCCAACCATCTGCATGGTTTTAATGGTAAAACGGTGGTTGTATATAGAAAGCCTAAGTGAACTGTTAATAAGCAGCATCGCCACAAATACAAGGATGCCACTTAAAATAAGTATCCAGTAGGTAATTTTTTTAATATTTTCGTTGGCAAGTTCTACCAGCATGCTGTCGTAGCTAACATCGCCCACATCGGGGTTAGAACGCCATTCTACCTCAATGTCTTTTATCTTTTTAGGCGATACATATTCACCTTTCAGGCGAATGTCATACGAATCTAAAAGCGGATTGTTATCCAGCAGGGTTTCGTAATCGCCTACAATGTCGGGATTGTTTTTGGCCGCTTCTTCTTTAGAAACATATTTACTGTCTTTAATATACGCTGAGTTAGTAAGCATAACGCCAAACGCCTGCTTAGTACTGTCTGTAGCTTCCCTCTTAAAATATACCGTCATAGGGATGTTCTCCTTAACGTGGCTGGATATTTTTTCGGTATTAATTACAAACAGGCCCAGTGCGCCCAATAGGGTAAGCACAATAAAAATGCAAAGAATTACAGAAAAATAAGAAGATATAAGTCTTCTTTTCTGGAACTTTTCAAAAGATGGAGCCATAGATTTGATTTTAGGCGTAAAAATAAATAAAGTATTTTGTTTATGCGTAGTTTATAACGGGCAAAGTTTTGACTTTCGTACAATAAACGTAAATTTGCTTTCTTTGGGTGGCAAAGTTCCAGAGTAGCAGAGAGGCAAAGTTTTAAAAAACAGTCGACCTGCCCAGGTAACTAAGCGCCTAAGCAACTAAGAACCTAATTACAGCGATGAAATACAACCCAAACGAAATAGAGGCCAGGTGGCAAAAATACTGGGCAGAAAATGGCACTTTTAGTGCAGAAGAGATATCAGAGAAACCAAAGTACTATGTACTGGATATGTTTCCGTACCCATCTGGCGCGGGGCTGCATGTGGGTCACCCGCTGGGCTACATAGCCTCTGATATTTATGCACGTTACAAACGCCACACCGGTTTTAATGTACTTCACCCGCAGGGATATGACAGTTTTGGCCTTCCGGCAGAACAGTATGCTATACAAACCGGGCAGCACCCTGCTGTTACTACCGAAGCTAATATTGCGCGCTACCGCCAGCAATTGGACAGGATAGGTTTTTCGTTTGACTGGGATAGGGAAGTGCGGACTTCTAACCCTGAATATTATAAATGGACACAGTGGATATTTATTCAGCTGTACAATTCATGGTATAATAAAGATACTGATAAATCGGAAGATATAAATACGCTTGTTGCTGTATTTCAGACTGATGGAAATGCCAATGTGAATGCTGTAAGCGATGACAACATCGCAGTATTTACTGCCGACGACTGGAAACGTTTTACTGAAGCCGAGCAGCAAAAGATGCTTTTAAAATACAGGCTTACTTACCTGGCTGAAACCGAAGTAAACTGGTGCCCGGCATTGGGAACTGTGCTTGCCAATGATGAGATCATCAACGGTGTTTCAGAAAGGGGAGGCCACCCGGTTATCCGTAAAAAGATGACCCAGTGGAGCATGCGTATTTCGGCGTATGCCGAGAGATTATTGCAGGGTCTTGAAACAATAGACTGGACAGAATCGCTTAAAGAAAGCCAAAGAAACTGGATAGGTAAATCGGTTGGGGCAAGTGTTACCTTTGAGGTGATTGCTCCAGACTCGCACCTCACCCCCAACCCCTCTCCGAAGGAGAGGGGGGCAGCTTCAGACCCCGGATATCTGACTGCCGACAGTACTGCCGCAAATGAACTTGTAGCATTTGCGCGCAGCAACAGAAAAGGGGCTACAGAAGCTGAAGCGTTGCTATGGGAAAATTTAAGAGATAAGAAGCAGGGATATAAAATAAGAAGGCAACATTATATCGGTAACTATATCGGCGATTTTGTGTCGCTTGAAAAACGATTGGTTATTGAGGTTGATGGTGGTTACCATGACGATGCCGAACAGCGTGAGCAAGACGAAGCAAGAACCCTTGACTTAGAACAAAAGCATTTATTTAAAGTGCTTCGATTTACAAATGATGAGGTGCTTACTGATATTGGTAATGTATTATCACAGATTAGGATTGTGTTGCAAAACAGGAAATCCTATAAAGATCAGGAAACAGAGGAGCCAGATAGTGCTCCCCTCTCCTTCGGAGAGGGGTCGGGGGTGAGGTCTGAAGGCCTTGGCATAAAAGCCTTCTTCCAGGACATCTTCAGCGAAGTTGGCGAAGACCAAAAAGGGCCGTCAATAGAGGTATTTACTACACGTCCTGATACCATTTTTGGTGTAACATTCATGACGCTGGCACCGGAACATGACCTTGTTGCTAAAATTACCACACCACAGCAAAAACCATTGGTTGACGCTTATGTAGAAGCTACTGCAAAACGCAGCGAGCGTGAGCGTATGGCCGATGTTAAAACCATATCGGGTGTGTTTACAGGTGCCTATGCCGAGCATCCGTTTACGAAAGAGCCCATTCCGGTATGGATAGGCGATTACGTGCTTGCCGGTTACGGTACAGGTGCCGTTATGGCTGTGCCTGCGGGCGATCAGCGTGATTTTGACTTTGCAAGGCATTTTGGTATTGAGATAAAAAATATTTTTGAGGATGCAGATCTTTCGGAAGAAGCATTTGCATCTAAGGATAATGTGAAATTACAGAACTCTGATTTCCTTAACGGAATGGGGTATAAGGAAGCTACCAAGAAAGCTATTGAAGCACTTGAAGATATTAACCAGGGCAATGGAAAAACCAATTACCGCCTTCGCGATGCTGTTTTTAGCCGCCAGAGGTATTGGGGTGAACCGTTCCCGGTATATTATGTAAACGGCACACCAACAATGATAGCTACGGAGTATTTGCCGGTACGCTTACCTGATGTCGAAAAATATTTACCAACCGAAGACGGTCAGCCGCCATTAGGCAACTCGAAAGAGTGGGCATGGAGCATTACTGAGAATAAAGTGGTTTCGAACGACCTTATTGATGAGGTTAACGTGTTTCCGTTAGAACTTAACACTATGCCGGGATGGGCAGGAAGCTCATGGTACTGGCTTCGCTATATGGACCCGTACAATAACGACGAATTTGTAAGTGAAAAATCTGAGGCCTACTGGCAGAATGTCGACTTATACATTGGAGGCAGCGAGCATGCTACAGGCCACCTGTTATATAGCCGTTTTTGGAATAAGTTTTTAAAAGACAGAGGATACATTAATCAGGACGAGCCGTTTAAAAAACTGATCAACCAGGGGATGATCCTTGGGATGAGTGCTTATGTTGATGTAATTTCTTTAAGGTTTTGGGATAAAGAAGAGGTTGATAATATTAGTCCAAAATTCGAAACCATAATAAGTAAAGATATTTCTGATTTTTATAAAAAAAATGCAAAAATAATCCAACGTTCAATGTTAGAAGGGGCTGAAGTCAAAGAGGATTTACTTAAAACTTTTACTCCAAGCGAAATAAGAAAATTTGATTATTTAGTTGATAAGTTCTTGGAAATAGCTCGCAAGTATAATTGTGATTTTCCTGTTTATGGTATGTTGTTTCCTGTAAGACCAGTATTATTAGATATTAGTTTAATTAATCAATTAACTAATGAAATTCCTTCAGAAAATTACGACAGCGTATTTAAATTCACCAAAACCTATAATGTAATTACTGAGTTGGATGGTGCGTTTAAAGTTGACCGCGAAGTAGAAAAAATGTCGAAATCCAAATACAATGTTGTAACGCCAGATGATATCTGCGAGCAATATGGTGCCGATACACTTCGCCTTTACGAAATGTTCCTTGGGCCGTTAGAGCAGGCTAAACCGTGGAATACTGCGGGTATTACAGGTGTGTCAGGTTTCTTTAAAAAACTGTGGAAATTGTATTTTGACGATAACGGACTAATTGTTACCGCTAACCCGGGCAGCAAAGAAGCCTACAAAACATTACACAAAACCATCAAAAAAGTTCAGGAAGATATAGAGAACTTCTCGTTCAATACATCGGTTAGCTCTTTCATGATCGCGGTTAATGAGCTTACAGCCATGAACTGCCATGAACGTACAATACTTGAGCCACTGGCTATACTTATATCGCCTTATGCACCGCATATCGCCGAAGAACTTTGGCACAGGCTGGGTCACCAAGGTAGTATATCGCGTGTTCAATTCCCGCTTTTTAACCCTGAATACCTGGTAGAAAGTAGTAAGGAATATCCGGTATCGTTTAACGGTAAGACCCGTTTTATGATAGAGTTGCCAATGGATATGAGCGCGGCAGAGATCGAGAAAATTATCCTTGCCGATGAGCGTACAGCACAGCAGCTTAATGGTGGTGCCCCTAAAAAGGTTATCGTTGTACCGGGCAGGATTATTAATATAGTAATGTAATATTTCATTATAAGTTTTTAAAACCTTGCAGGTTTAAATAAATTCAAAACCCGAAAGCAGGAATGTTTTCGGGTTTTTTTATTCGGTTTGAGTCTTCCCCTCCTTTGGAGGGGTGCCCGTAGGGCGAGGTGGTTTTTTCAACTCACGCCTCACGGTTATTATAAGGGCTCTTCGAATTTCCACCTCACCCCTCCCGATAGCTATCGGGACTCTCCGAAGGAGAGGGAGCCTTTACGTGAAAAACACAACCTGATAACCTTAGTGTAAATTTATTTGAGTGAAGCTCGCTCCCCTCTCCTTCGGAGAGGGGCTGGGGGTGAGGTCTATGTAGACAATGAGATCTTTATAAATTTTTTAACCACCCCGCCTACGGCACCCCTCCATAGGAGGGGAAGACTCATAGTCCATACACAAACATTACAGTGAAGCTCGCTCCCCTCTCCTTCGGAGAGGGGCTGGGGGTGAGGTCTTTTACACAGGATACGAAGTGAGGTCTTTTTAAAAATAGTTGGTTTCAGATTGAAACAGAATAAAGACTTTGTCCCAATCGTACAATTTTTCGGTATTTGCCGTACTTACATTTGCATTATAAATAACAATATACTTTATAGTTAATCGTTAACCGAATTAATAGGAATTGTTTTATTTTGCAATTATCTATAAACCAATTAGTAAACCAAATCTGTCAATCATGAAAAAAATCACACTTACTTTACTTGCTGTGTTGGGCTTAAATGCTGCTGTATCGGCACAGGAAAATGATACTATAACTTCGAAAAAAGAGGTTAAGACTCATTTATATGTCGGTTTTGGGGCTGCTGTAAACGATGGCTTTAAAATTAACGACAGGCTTAAAGCAGTGGGGATGCCGGAAATTGGCGGTGCAGCTTTTGAAACAACCGTAGGTTTCAACGTTATGTTTGATAAGTTTACGTTCGACCTGGAATGGGTTGTTAACTATATGGACGATAAAAACAACGAATCGAGGATAAAAACCATTAATACGGGTATTAAATTCCGTCCGCATTATGTGCTTGCTAAAAGCAAAAAGTTTTTTGTTACCGCCGGAGCCGATGTATCGTATATGTTTAATAGCTTTAGCCTGTACAACCGTGGCAGCAGGATAGACCTTAACGATCTTGACCCGGCAACGAACCCTGGTATTCTTAACCTTAATAACCAACAGTTATTTGCAGGGCCTTCGGTTTCGGTTGGGCTGCTTCAAAATACAGAATGGGCGTTGAAGTTCAATACAGGATATGAGTGGGCTTTGATAAGCGGAAAATGGAAATCGGAATTTGCAGAAGTAGATAACAGCCTGAAAGAAAACGGACAGGGACGTTTTTATGCAAAACTTTCTTTCATCTTAAATTAATTCAGCTTTTCATCTTATAAATAAAAACAACAAAGCCAGTCTTTTACGACTGGCTTTGTTGTTTTTATTTAACAGCAAATTAGTTTTTTATACACAATCCTTTAGTACTTAATTTACTATTTTCGTCAACAAATCTAAACCAACCTACAATGAAAAAATTTTTAGCACTTTTCGCGGCATTAACGCTTGCAGCCTGTTCTGGCGATGACGACAATAACGAGGTAAAGCAGAACAAATTTTTAAGCACAATAACTACATCATATGCCGACAGCCCTGAAGATGGCGAGGTAATTACTTTTTTGTATGACGATCAAAAACACGTAAAATCGGTAGTAGCTTCTGATGAAATAATAGCGAGCTTTACCTATCAGGGAGACAATGTGGCATCAATTGCAGGAGATGATAGTGGCGAAGCGCAATACAATTTTACCTATACAAATGGTATATTGTCAGGTTATTCAGCGTATGGCGAATCATATCCTATACTACACGATGCGCAGGCAAACAGCTATAATTTTGGAGATTTAGCTGCTGTATTGTACGTTTCAGGAAGGGATTTTGGTAAAGCATTAAACTCTGACGGTAGTACATTCACCGAGATTACTTACGACGCCGGTAAAAAAGGGGCACTATATAACGTACCGGGCAACAACCTGTTTGTTATGACATTCTTCTCTCAGCTATACCCGTTCGTTTCTTCACAGGCAATGACGAGTGTAACCGAAGGAGGTTATAAATATACCGCAAGTAATACTTATGATAATGATGGTTATGTAACAGGGATGGTGCTGAAATCTGAATCTCAGGAAATAACGTTAACATATACCTATAAAGCGCTATAACTGACAACCACTGTCAATATTTCATATAAAAGCCAATCCTTATAAGATTGGCTTTCTTTTTGATGTTGTATTACAAACCAAAATAAATAAACGATGATAGGATATTATGTAATGTTAGGGCTTATAGCTTTGGTGAGTTTTGCGGTGAGTTCTAAGTTAAAATCGAAATTTGAGTATTACTCTAAAGTACACCTTAAAAACGGAATGAGCGGTGCCGAGATCGCACAGCAAATGCTGAATGATAACGGAATTTATGATGTTAGGGTGATTTCTACACCCGGGCGTTTAACCGACCATTATAACCCTGCAGATAAAACTGTAAACCTTAGTGAAGCTGTTTATAATGAACGAAATGCCGCTGCGGCTGCCGTTGCTGCCCACGAAGTTGGCCATGCAGTACAGCATGCTACGGCTTATAGCATGTTGCAGTTGCGTTCTAAACTTGTGCCTGCGGTTAACATAGGGTCCAGCCTTGCGCCTATGGTTATTATTATAGGACTTGTAATGGGTGCTGCTGCACAAATAGGCATGGGCTATTATATTGCCATTGCAGGGCTTGCGCTTATGGCTGTTGTAACGCTGTTTAGCTTTGTTACCCTTCCGGTAGAATATGATGCCAGTAACCGTGCATTAGCATGGCTTAAAAATAAAAATATGCTTACCCCACAGGAATATGACGGTGCGCAGGATTCGCTTAAATGGGCGGCACGTACTTATGTGGTAGCTGCAATTGGAGCGCTGGCTACACTGCTATACTGGGCACTACAGGTATTTGGCGGATCAAGGAGGTAAACTCCTTTCTATATATAGAGTGAAAAATCCGCTACGGTATAACCGGGCGGATTTTTTTTGTCTGTAATTTTTCGCTTAACTTTGCAGTCTTCAAGATTTGACCATATCTCTTTAAAATGTCCAACCAGCGATATTTTAATTTTCCCGTTTGTTTACTAAAAAACTTTTTAACCAACACACGATCGGCGCTCGATGCAATTTCTGGCTATTCGCTATACGCGGAATCCCTGAAAGAAGATGACGATGATGAAATTACTAATTTTATTACGGCCTGCGCATTTTATAATATCGTAGTAGAAGATTATCCTGAACCACAGTTTTGGAGATGCCGCAGGGCGTATCAGGATGTTGAATTCCACGCGCCTAAAGTAGGGCTTAACCTGAACATCTTTTGGGATTTTTACAATACTGACAAGTCTGAATTTGAAAAGGTGTGCCTGCTTGCTTTCCTGGGTATTAAAAGCATTATTGGTAATAAATCTTTCTGTAAGACCGATAACAAATACCTACTGTCTCGCATGAACGGCAGTGCGAGGTCGCATAGTTTTGATCAGCTTCCCGATGCCCTTGCCAAATATGCCAACGAATACCAGGTTAAGAAAATTAAGAACGAGCTTAAAAACAACTGGGGGTTAAGAACCTACAGCCGTTACACGCGTGGTTTTTACGTAAGCTATACGCTGAAGCTTGAAAACCTGATGTATGAAGCCGAAAAATCCAGAAAAAAGGCCAAAGCCAAATTGCAGCAGATAGAAGAGAAAGCCCTGCTTGAAAAAGTGCTGAAAAAGCTGGCAGAGAACGGTCATTAAACAATCATTTTCTAATAGCCACACTGTCATTGTGGTTAATAATAATGGCAATAGTGTAGTAATAGATTTTTACTGATAGCACGGCAAAGCATTATTTTGTACACGACCTATATAAAGGTTATATAGAAAGATATAAACCTCTCCTAAAAAGATAATAACGAAAACTAAATATATAAAAATCAAAAGCTATAAAAAAGCTTGAGCGATTTTTGATTTTGATTTTTTTCCTTTCTTTTTTCTGATAGATGATTAATCCGTTTGGTAAATTCACCGGGCGGATTTTTTTGTGAGTCATTGAAAGTCATAATCGTGCACTCTTTTTTTGTAGTATTGTAATAGAAATACCAGTTCGAAAATTTACAATAACTTTTATACACGCAACCTATGAGAGCAATTAATCCATGGATCAACTTCAATGGCAATGCCGAAGAAGCGTTTAATTTCTACAGATAGGTTTTTGGCGGAGAGTTCACTAAAATTGTCCGTTTTAAAGATCTGGCAAGCGCCGAGTTTCCCATTCCGGACAGTGAAGCCGATAAAATAATGCACATTGCGTTGCCTATGGGCAAAAACAATGTATTGATAGCCAATGACGTTCCCGAATTTATGGGACGCGTTAGCGAAAACGAGAACAGGTCTAAAATAGCAATAGCTGCCGAAAGCCGCGAAGAAGCCGACCAACTATTTAACGGACTTTCAGCCGGTGGCGATGTAGAAGGCCCTATTGCCGACAGCCCCTGGGGTACCTATGCAGGAATGTTCAGGGACAAATATGGCATTGAATGGATCATTGAATTTGACCCGGAGTATGAGGGGTAGGCTATCTGCTAGTACGAGCGAGACGCTCGCGCCAGCGGGGGGAATTCAAAAGATTAATGAAGAAATGGCTTTAGTCTTTACTAACAAAATTAATAAGGGATCTAAACAAGCAAATACTTTAAATTTTGAAGGTCTTGCCTCTGAGGGACAAAAAATAATAATCAATAAAGATAAATTTTGGAAATGGTCTATATATCCCGATGAATTATATGGCTTTTAAATAAAAAATTATGACAGAGCAAGAAGTGTTAAAAAATTATCAAATTAGTTTTCTTAATGAAATCTCTCGTGGGACAATTTCTAACTTTTTTCATGGTGGAGGTGAAATGGAAATATATTTTACATTTTTAAAAAGTCCTATTACAATTGAAGGAGATATTATTCCCATTATTGATCATTATATTAATGGTAATTCTTTCCCCATAGATAATGACATTTCAGTTGGAG